>Ga0255054_10000244_pt1 | contig 31904 bp, 25 predicted proteins | sample JV7_2_23_MG_FD_188634 | JGI IMG/M metagenome (GOLD analysis project Ga0255054, IMG submission 188634) | Seawater microbial communities from Jervis Inlet, British Columbia, Canada - JV7_2_23 | ecosystem: Environmental > Aquatic > Marine > Inlet | place: Canada: British Columbia | collected... | reverse complement strand
AGAACATCAGGCTCTGGCTTGACATCCACGAAAATATTCGAGACACATTCGGAGCAGAAGATTCGATCGTTGGCATCCGATGACGCGTACACTTTTATGTCAGCCTCACCAGATACATAGCGAAATTTATCCCGGGCCACGGCGGCAAATGTGGCATAGGCGGCGCCATGCAGCCGGCGGCATTGTGCACAATGGCAGTGGCTAAATTCCATAATTTCCGCATCGATCTCGTAGGCGATACGCCCGCATTCACAGCGTCCGTTGATCATAATTTCATGCCTCTTGTGATGTCATTCTTCGCCTGACGACTTGTCTTTGTCATCAAGCAGCTCGTTGCGCCACTCACTGAGGTTCATCTCGATAGCGGCGAAGCCACCAATCCAGACGAGCTCATCCCAAAGATACAACCAGTGTGACAGCGTGGCCCAGTAAATGCCAAATGCTATGAGTGCCAGGTAAAGGAAAATACTCGCTCCATTCGCAGTGGACATCAGCTTGCCACCGGTTACGCCCCGTCCCTGCAGGCGCACAACAGCTTCGATCGCAAGCAAGATCAGCACCCAGGTAACTGCTTCGAAGAGATCGACCCACGCCAGATCTCGCTCGAGATCAAGGCCTGCCATGTCACTGACCAACGGGTCGTCTGCCAGCCAATAGAATTGAGATTCATCTGATAGCTCACCACAGGTCTGCGCATTGACTTCGGTGTATTCAAGGTTGTACACGTAGGAAACATCGGCACCCGTCATGTCGCACAGATTCGACACATCTTCGACAACAACAGTAGGCTGCAAATCGATGAGGGTTATTACGAAGGCGTACACGGTGTGGGCGATCAGCACATAACATAACAGACGGATCCCCCGCACCGTGCGCGCAAGCCGGCCAGTCCAGTCTTCGTCGTCGATGACGTAGGTTTCGATCTCGAACATGGCCAGCAGAAGAAACCATGCGGATTCGTCGATGCTGGTGGCGAACTCACTGGTCCAGTCCAGGAAGGTCGAGCCGGCATGCAGCGTATGCATGGCCCTGTTCCAATCCTCAAAAATGTAGTACACGAAATTGATAATCAGCAAGGTGTAAACAGTCCATTTGATGGCCTGCTGAATCTTGTGCATCCTGGAGTCGGCGCTAGTCGCCGCGTGTTGGTTCATTGATGTTTGGTCACCGCAATCATAGGCGCGAATCATACTGATACATCCCGCGTTGCGGTATCCATGCCTACACGCATGGACGCTGCACGAAGCGAAGACTCCGTACAGTCCAAATTAGTCCGTTGGATACGTCGATGCAAAAAGCACAATCGCCAATTCTGCAGAGCAAGCTCCTCGATAGCTGGAAGTTGTTTGCTCTTATTGTGGTCCCGATGAGCATTGCAGCCGTAGCCGCAATGACGAGAGTCGACCTGGCCAGCCCAATCGGTATTTCATCGATGATTCAGTTCTCGGTTCGGCTTGCTGTTCCGTGGTTGTTCATTGCGTTCGCTGCCTCGTCGCTCGTCGTCGTTTTTCCGGGATCGTTCAGTCGCTGGCTGCTCCGAAATCGCCGCATCATGGGCTTGTGCTTCGCCGTGGGAATGGCGTGGCAATTACTCTTCATTTTGTGGATGGTCATCGGGTTCGCGGGCTATTACATCGAGGAAGCTTACAGCTACTTTGATCTGGCCGAGCAGCTGCCGGGTTATCTATTGATCTTCGCGATGACGATCACGTCATTCCGGTTTGGGCGCAGCAAACTCAGTGCGCGGCAGTGGAAAATACTGCACAAGGGCGGCATCTATTTTCTGTGGGGTGTTATCTGGAGTACATACTGGTTCGAACTCTTTTACTATGACGACATCCAGCTCATTGATTTCGTGTACTACTGGATGGGTTTCGCAGCATGGGTCATTCGAATGTTGGCCTGGAGCAAAAAGCAGGTTCTGCGTACAGAGCAATCATAGATCGCCCAACACGACAACTGGTCGATCGAGGAGGGGTATTCAACTCATGCAAAGGAAAAATCATTTCGGTTTTGCCGTCTTCGCATTCATGCTTATCTTTGCCGGCGCATCGTTGGCAGACGCGGTGGGGCCCAGGCCTGTCATCGCCATTATCGGCACAGGGGACATGGGCGATTCGCTCGGGCCTCGATTTGCCGAGCTCGGATATTCGGTGGTCTACGGATCCCGATATCCTGACGGTGAAAAAGCGCAGGGCGTCGGCCAGCTAACGGGTCCGAATGCGCGTGTCACTACACAACGAGAGGCAGCGCAGGCCGGGGATATTGTTGTGCTCGCGGTTCCCTGGCCAGCGATGCAGACGGTGGCCCGGAATCTCGGCCCGCTTGACGGCAAGATAGTGATCGATATTTCGTTTCCCAGTGAACAAGCAGACGATGGCTATTACGAATCAATGGTCGAAACGTCGAGCGCTGAAATGATCCAGGAATGGAACCCGGAAGCGCGGGTAATGAAGACGTTTGCAACGCAGGCGAGTTACGTCATTGACGACCCGGGTGTTGTCGGCGGTCCCGTCAGCGTACCGATTGCATCGGACGACCGCGAGGCAAAGGAACAGCTTGCCAACATTATTGTGGCAATGGGGCTCGATCCGGTCGATGCGGGTCCGTTACGGATGTCACGTGAACTGGAAGCCATGCAGCGCCTGTACGGGGTGCCATTTTTCCAGCGCCGCAAGGCTGCGTGGGAGTTCTATTTTCGACGTAGCTATTTCTGGGAATGTGTCTGGGAAGACGACTGGTCGCAGCCTGTTGCCGATGCAGATGACCTGGCTGACGTCCCGGAGACTCAAGGTCAGGCCCTGCCCTGTCCGGGCACTCGCTAGCCGGGGTCTCTCAGAGGCGATCCTTGATCTTGTAGAACAGCACGCCGAGTGCCACCATCGGCTTGCTGAACAAATGCGCGCCTGGAACATTACGCGGTTTGATGTTCGCAAACAGGTCAAATCGTTCCATGGTGCCGGCGACAGCATCCGCCAAAATTTGGCCCGCCAGGTGAGCGACGTTGACGCCGTGTCCTGAGTAGCCCTGGCAATAGAAAATAGAGGGAGAGATTCTGCCGAGCAGTGGCACCCTCTTGAGCGGAATTCCGATACTGCCGCCCCATGCATAGTCGATGCCTACGTTCGCCAATTGCGGATAAATCTTCAGCATTCTCGGTCGCAGATGCTTTTTGATGATCTCGGGATCATTACCATAATAGTTGCAGCGCCCGCCAAAGAGCAGCCGCTTGTCAGCACTGAGTCGGAAATACTCCAGCACGAAATTCGGGTCACATACTGCGAGGTCCTGCGGATTGATCGTATCAACCATCTCCTCGGAGAGCGGTTCGGTCGCAATGATGTAACTTCTTACGGGGAACATGACGCCGCGTAGCTTTCGTTCCAGCGTGTGATAGGCGTTGCCCGCGAGGATAACCGTGTCGGCCGTTACAGAACCCTGTTGTGTAACGACTCTTGGTTTAACGTTCTTCTCAATATTCAGGACAGGTGACTGTTCGTAAATCGTCGCCCCGAGAGAAACGGCCGCCTTTGCTTCACCAATGCACAGATTCAGTGTATGTAAATGGCCGTTACCCATGTTCAGGAGCGCGCCGATATAGGCGCTCGTGCCAATGGTCTCGCGCGTTTCGTCCCTGGACAACATCCGGAATTCATGAGGAAAATTATCTCTCTGGAGTTGCTCGTAATCGGCCTCCTGGTCGCGCAGGTGTCTTTCCTTGATCGCAACGTCGAGATAGCCGAGTTTCAGGTCACACTGGATATCGTATTTCTGCACGCGCTCCCGAATAATGTCGTTCCCGGCCCAGCGCAATTCCCTGCAGACGTCGTCCGCATCCTCGCCAAGATGTTTCGCTATGTTTATCTCGCCGGAAATACCGCCAATGAACTGGCCACCGTTGCGGCCTGATGCACCCCACCCGACCCTGTTTGCCTCAACGACATGCACGTCGTAGCCGCGCTCAGCCAGGTACAGGGCGGTTGAGAGCCCGGTAAAGCCCGCGCCAATAACACAAACATCTGCATTCTGATCGCCCAGTAACGGCGCGAAGTCTGTCACTTCGTTAACGGTGGCGGCGTAATAGGAGCCTGTGTGTGCTTGCGGTCTCAATGCATTCCGTCCTATAGGCGGAACTCACTTCGCAGGATCAATTGCATGCCGGGGAGTGTGAGCGGCCCGGGCCCTGGTCCTAGTGGTGCCTCTTCAACTGTGCCCGACGATACTGGGCGGGAGTTTGCCCGACGTACTTCTTGAACGCAGCGTAGAACGCTGAATTGGAATTAAATCCAACGGTGAACGCAATGCTCAAAATGGCGTTGCCTTGGTCGTCGAGCCTGGAAAGCAATTCCTTGGCATGTTCGATCCGGTATTGGTTCAGGTAATCAAAAAAGCTCACGCCAAATCCGGCATTGATGACCTGTGACAAGTGGTTAATTGAGCAATCAACCGCGTCAGCAAGTTTCGGTAGCGTCAGGTTGGGCCGGAGGTATGCACGTTGCGATTGCATGATCTGTTCCAGCCGGCCCATGTACTTGCGTAGTTGTTCGCTATCTAATCCGGACTTCGCGTACTTGAGCCTTTGCATTTCGCGAGACGCGCTTCGGACAGGGTCCGAAGGCTTGGTCATGCCTGGAATATCGTAGTAGTCGGTGATCGTCATCGCCGCATTGCCGTGCAAGCTTATAAATTCAGCACCGCAGTAGGCTGTTGGAGACTCACTTTTTTCGACATTCTCGAGAGCGGATATGTGGTATTGAAATGCTATGGTGTTTCCGCTTGTCAGAATTTCCCCGATCAGTTCATACCGGTGTGGGTAGTTGGCGAAGAAATCGATCAGGCTCGTAACAAGCTCATCGTGCGTGCGCAGCACATTTTCAGGAATATCGCAGTAAATTCCGTCAGCGGTGAGATGGTCCGCGACACCTTTTGGATCACGGTGGTTCCAGGCGTCAATGTAGCTTTCTACGAATTTTGCCGCACGCATCAAAGTCCCCCGACTATCGACATTTGAACCTACATATTATCCCACGATCGCAAGAGATGTCATTCCAGTTTGACATTTGTGGTGCTGGCGCGGCAGATTAGCTGCTCAATACGCATGGTTGTGAGGTTCCTGGTGAAAAAAATTGTAGCTCGTGTCACATCTGTACACGCCGGGTCAAATGAGGACCTGAGTAAGGACGAGCGTCCGGCTATTCAGCTTGAACTGGATGGGGTAGTCGGCGACCGTCACCAATCGCACGATCGGTCAACCTGGCCGGGGGACAAGCAGCCCGAAGGAACAATTCGACGCAATGAACGCCAATGGTCGGCCGTATCGAGCGAAGAATTGGCCGAAATTCAGGCGGCGATGGATCTGAGTGAACCGCTAACGGCGACACAATTGGGTGCGAATCTCTGTTTGACCGGGGTACAGGAACTCTCCCGTTTGCCGAAAGGCACACTGCTGAAGTTTCCGTCAGGGGCAGAACTCATGGTTGAGGAATACAATCCGCCCTGCCACGACATGAGCAAGAGAGTGGCAGCGCTGTACACGAGCAATTCGGGCGATCCGCTGTCATCAACCGCGTTTTCCAAAGCGGCGAAACTCAAGCGCGGAATCGTTGGCGTCGTGGAGGTCGCTGGGGACATCAGCGCGGGCGACGAGGTGACGATCGAACTTTACGAAACGCCGGCCTGGCTGCTGCGATCGTCGGACTGACGCGGAGAAGCGAGACATGGCATCCCCGTTGAATGACCCGAAGCTGGAGGCTCTGCTTGATCGTTTGCATAAGCAGAGCGACGCGGAAGTCGAGGAGACAGATGCATATTTCGCGCGACGAGAGCGGGAGGGATCGCTCGACCAAGAGAACTATTGCGACGACGACATGCATAGCTTCCTCTCGGACAAAATGGTTGCGCTTGACCGGGACAAGGCGGAGTTTTGCTATCAGCTCTGCCGCTCCCTGCGCGCAACGCGCGTCGTCGAAGCCGGTACCTCGTTCGGAGTATCGACTTTATATCTGGCGGCCGCTGTTCGCGATAACCAGGTCGAGAACGGTGTGGTGATTGCTACGGAGCACGAGCCCGACAAGGTGATGGTTGCCCGGGAGAATTTCAGGCAAGCGGGTCTGAGCGAATTTATCGAACTCCGCGAAGGCGATCTTCGACAGACGCTCGAGGACGTCGGCGGTCCGGTGGATTTCATGCTGGTCGACATCTGGGACGTGGCACTGCCCGCACTCGAGCGGGTTTCCCCGAGCCTGCGTCCCGGAGCCATCGTGGTGTGCGACAACACGACCGTGGCTGCCGACGAGTATCGTGACTACTTTGAATTCGTGAATGATCCCGGCAATCGGTTTCGTACGATGACGATCCCGTTCCAGGGCGGTTTCGAGCTCACCGTGCGCGTTTGAGCCGCAATGATTTCAGCAATTTGAATGTTCGCTTTACGCTCCATAGCGGCCGCTAGGCTGGTAGCATAGCGATGGGCCGCTAGTGACCCAAAGCGGCCGTTGAAAGTGGTGCCAGTTGGTAACTGATTGCTCTCCAGAGGTGTGGCCGCACTATGTAGATTCTTAGCTATTGCGAAATTGATAGTTTGGATCGGCGCGTCTTGGTCACGAAACTGCAAGCCAGTTCTTGGCTTCTTCTTCGTCGACGAAAAACTGGAGCGGACCACCTCGATTGAAAACCACAGTCTCCAAGAAATTTTCATCGTCATCAGACGCATCGTGCGATTCCACGATAGCTATCTGCAGGTGCGTATTAGCGATTAGATTACCGAGATCATGAATATCCATGGTCTCGAGACTTACATGCGTTTTTGATCCTAGAATCAGCACTTTTCGGCAGCCGACCTCTTTACAGACCGCTGACAATTCCGCCAGCATGGCTGGCATTTCACCTAGAATAACTTCGTAATCCTCCGGGCGCTCTACCAAAATGTAGTCGTGCCGAATTGAAATTTCGTAATCCGACTTAGTCAAATCGAAACTCCGGAGTCGTGTGAGTCATCCGAGATTGTACCAGCACCTGTGTCGGCGACAAAAGGACGCTTATTCAACGTTTTACCGAAAGGCTAATATCGGCAGATAACTAGCGTTTATTAACGGCTGCTTGTGGCCGGTAGCTGCCCTTCAAAATGTCGGTTTTTGCGTTGGTTGAACGTCCGCTATTGATGTAAGCGGACATTGATCTATTCGTAAATACGGTCGATTTACGGACCTGTTTCTACAGCGTGAACACATGGCGTCACCCATTTTCTAAAACTCAAAAACTTTTATTCGTGGAATAATGCTCACTTCTTGAGCACGCCTCGGTGTCCTGAGAGGGAATTGTAACGTTTGACCCCCCCTACCCGTGCCAAAGGTGGTTCGCAGCAGAATAGGGGAGAGGATCGGACCTGAAAAGGTTGAAGATTCCGTCTAGGCGATTACGATCGATATTCATGATTGATGACGACGAATTATCGATCTATACCGATGGGTCCATGTTCGGTAGCCCACGTCGGGGTGGTATCGGGTTTCGTTCTGTTTACAACGACGAAAGCGGGGACGAAAAAACGGAGGATTTCTGTCCGCCGGGCTACAAGGGTGGAACCAACAATCAGATGGAGTCAAAGGCGTGCATCGAGGCAATGAAAGAGGCTGCGATCCATTCAAAAATTGACGAGTTTAGTCAGATCACGATAAGCACTGATTCGTCAGTCCATCGACAATAGTTCTCCTTTCAAGCCAAAAGCAGAATGCCCATGGCATACACATCTCAAAATGAGATCATCAGGGAACCCTGGAACAAAGGTGGCTCGACGTGCAATCGTGATGCAACGTAAAACCAAGCAGCCTGCTCAGTTTGAGATCACCAGCCAAACTCATCGGAGCATCGATACCCGCCACGCACTAGCGCAATAGCGCCAAAAAATCCGCCGGTGCGGGAGTTTCAAATACCAGCGGCTTATTTGTTCCCGGTTTGGCGATATTAAGCCGCAAGGCGTGCAGGCCCATTCGCGTACCAGCCGTTCCGTATCGTTGGTCACCTACAACCGAGTGTCCTAACCATGCCAGATGGGCTCGTATTTGATGCTGGCGGCCTGTTTCCAGTTCTACCCGTAGAAGAGTTCGCTGACCAACGCTGCGTTCGGTGATGAAATGGGTCACAGCGCGCTTGGCGTCGGGGTGCGGCCCGACATGCATCTGGTAGATTTCCGGGTCGAGGCGCAGCGGTTGATCAATGGTGCCCCCCACAGGCTTTGGGCAACCCTCCACGATCGCGAGGTAGGTTTTTTCCGCGGCCTTCCACCCCTGCATTAGCGCCTCCCGCATCTCCCGGGAGGTAGCGAAGAGCAGTACCCCGGAAGTATCGCGATCAATTCGATGCACCGGCCACAGTTTTATCGACTTGTTTCGACGCGACAGCTGGTCACGCAGTATGCCCAGTGCATGGGGCTCCTTGTCTTTGCCAGATCCAACCGATAACAACCCAGCGGGTTTATTAATGGCTATGAGGTCCCGATCTTCATAGAGGATACTGAGCTGCGGTCGCACGCTGGAAACGCCTTGGGCGGGGGCTTCGACAACCACCTGGTCGCCCGCCCGCAGGTCGTGGTCATGTCGGGTAACCTGCTCGCCGTTGACGTTGACGCAACCGTTTTTCAGGCGCTGCTTGATCGTGCTACGCGACCAGCCCTGAAGCTGGGCAATAAGGAACGGGATTAGGGTGGTGTTCGACTTGACCGTTAGTCTATCTGTCATTGATGATTTTCTTATAAGAGGCGCATTATCGCGCTGAAGTTAGGTGTCCACCAAACCGGGGCCGGTCCTGTAAAGCAGCCATTCGGCAAGCCAATTTCGCGAGTCCCTGGCTGAACGTCTGCTTTGCTCAATAGCGGACATTCAACCTGATCAAATCGCGTTGATTCGAGGGGCAGCTAACGGCCACAAGCGGTCATTGATGAAACTGCTATTTCTCGTTCAGTTCGGTTCTGTCCCAGTACTCTTTCCTAAGCAGAACTAGTCTGGTGTGTTGGCGCTCTTCGGTTATGTGCCCCTTACTAAATCAAGCTATGATTTTCAACGCGATATACGGCATCAGGCTGAATACGATGATCGCAATCTCGTATTGTGCGATGTACTGAAAATATGCACGGGACAAGTCGGCGGTTTCCAGCCCAAACATCTTGCCAAGTATCCTGGATATCGATCCACGCACCGTGATCACCATGATCGTCAAAACGACCAGCAACACGAAATTGATTACGGTGGTCCAACCGAAAAATGCGGTAACTGCTTCTAATGTGTTCACATTTGAGACCTCCAGTTAATTGTTATTGGAATCGGTTCGTAATATTGGTAAGCCGACGCCAGGTTTGCCTTTGTCGCGAGGAGATTTTCTTATACTCGAGAGCTCAGTCAATTCTGGGATGTACCTAAAGGGCGTTAGAGTCAGTCTTGGATTCGTTGAGTGCAATGTCTGCTTTGGGTTCACTAGCGGCCCCTGGGCCACATTCTAGCCCAACGGCTGCTATCAAGAGTAAAGCGGCCGTCCAGTGACGACCGCAATGTACTTATACCTCCGTTTGCTCGGCCATTTCCAGGGCGTCATCCACTTCAATCCCCAGGTAGCGAACTGTGCTTTCAAGCTTCGCGTGTCCGAGTAGCAGTTGCACGGCTCGAATATTCTTAGTCCTCCGATAAATCAGCGATGCCTTGGTTCGTCGTAAGGAGTGCGTGCCGTACGCCGTCGAATCTAAGCCTATGTTAGCCACCCACGACTCAACCATTCGGGAATATTGCCTCGTCGACAGATGTACCGATCGATGCAGTCTGCTGGGGAACAGATACGATGTAGGATTCAATTCTGCCTCTCGAATCCAGTCGCCGACCGTTTCTCTTGTCCTGGCCGTGATTTCGAACTGTACTCGGCGCTGTGTTTTGCGCTGCATGATCATCGCGCGAGATCCTATCCGACCACCAACCAGTACATCGGATACCCGCAAACTTAACAAGTCGCAGGCTCTGAGCTTGCTATCGATTGCCAGGTTGAACAATGCCAAGTCTCGACGGCGGTTATTTAGTTGAAGGCGAATCCGAATCGCCCAAATCTCCTGAAGTTTGAGTGGCAATTTTTGCCCTACCAATTTTCCCTTATTCCACGGCATTTGATCAGGGTTACATTTAACTAATTGCAACATGTCTTGATTCCTCTCGTTTTCATATGGAACCATGATCTTGAACGGCCGGATTGCCTCCGGAAGCAGCCGTTCGGGTATTATTGATGAAAAGGTCCGCTAGTGACCCATAGCAGACCTTCCCCTAACGCTGCTTGGATCGACTCTAAGGTCTGTTAGGTATATACCAGAATTGACGCGTTTCTCTCATCGGCCCATAAAGCTTAGTTACATCCGAAAAGCCAAACCCGCCAAAAGACGGGGACGGAAAGCCACGGGTCCTCGCTTCCTCCGAGAAGCCATGGAATGCCCCTCGAAGGACCCAAGATCGCCGGGCTGCAAACGCCGGATTTCACAACAATAGTGGATAGACGTGTAAATTTGTTAGACACGTTTCAGCCACACAAAATGGTAGTGGGAGAGGTGGAAATGAGCAGAGCAAATGTCGCGACATATCGGATCGCTGGTTTAGCGATATGCAGCTTGCTAATGTTTGGCTGTGGAGGTGGAGGTGGAGGTGGTGGTAACAACAACACTCCACCCCCGCCTGCCAGCAGTGATGCGTCTCTTTCATCCCTGTCCGTAACTGGCGTGGCGCTTGTCCCTGCATTTAGCCCATCGGTGACCAGCTATACAGCCACGGTGCCAATTAGCACCAACAGCGTCGATGTCTCTGTAACCACGAGCGACAACAACGCCAGCTTTACGATCAATGGCAGCACCAATGCCTCGGTCGGGATAGCCGAAGGGGACAACACGATCTCCATTGTGGTGACGGCTGAAAATGGTACGACGACTCGTACCTATACTATCGTTGTTACCAGCCGCCTGACTTTCGCTCAAGAAGCCTATATCAAGGCATCCAATACCGATGCAAACGACACGTTCGGCTATAGCGTGACCCTGTCGGATGATGGCAACACGCTGGCGGTGGGTGCTCGCAAAGAAAGTAGTGCCGCCACCGGGCTGAACGGCGATCAGGCCGATAACAGCGCGCAGTCGGCCGGAGCGGTCTATGTCTTCACCCGTGACACAGGAGGTGTCTGGACGCAGCAGGCCTACGTCAAGGCATCCAATACCGATGCACGCGATTTCTTCGGCTTTTTGATTACCCTGTCGGGTGATGGCAACACCCTGGCGGTGGGTGCTGACAGTGAAGACAGTGCCGCGATCGGGGCGAACGGCGATCAGGCCGATAACAACGCACAGTCGGCCGGAGCGGTCTATGCCTTCACCCGTGACACGGGAGGTGTCTGGACACAGCAGGCCTACGTCAAGGCATCCAATACCGATGCAGGCGATTTCTTCGGCTTTGGCGTGACCCTGTCGGATGATGGCAACACCCTGGCGGTGGGTGCTGGCGGTGAAGGGAGTGCCGCGATCGGGGCGAACGGCGATCAGGCTGATAACAGCACATCTGGTGCCGGGGCGGTTTATGCCCTCACCCGTGACACGGGAGGTGTCTGGACACAGCAGGCCTACGTCAAGGCATCCAATACCGATGCAGGCGATGTCTTCGGTATTAGCGTGACCCTGTCGGATGATGGCAACACGCTGGCGGTGGGCGGTCACTTTGAAAAAAGTGCCACTATCGGGGTGAACGGCGATCAGACGGATAACAGCGTACGGTGGGCCGGAGCAGTCTATGTCTTCACTCGTGACACGGGAGGTGTCTGGACACAGCAGGCCTACGTCAAGGCATCCAATACCGATGCAAACGATGTCTTCGGCTATAGCGTGGCCCTGTCGGGTGATGGCAACACGCTGGCGGTGGGTGCTGGCGGTGAAAAGAGTGCGGCTACCGGGGTGAACGGCGATCAGGCCGATAACAACGCAAATCACGCCGGAGCGGTCTATGTCTTCACCCGTGGCACGGGAGGTGTCTGGACGCAGCAGGCCTACGTCAAGGCATCCAATACCAATGCAGGCGATGATTTCGGCCTTAGCGTGACCCTGTCGGATGATGGCAACACCCTGGCGGTGGGTGCTGAGAGTGAAAGGAGTGCCGCCACCGGGGTGAACGGCGATCAGGCCGATAACAGCGTACAGACCGCCGGGGCGGTCTATGTCTTCGCCCGTGGCACAGGAGGTGTCTGGACACAGCAGGCCTACGTCAAGGCATCCAATACCGATAGTGATCACTTCGGCATTAGCGTGACCCTGTCGGGTGATGGCAACACCCTGGCGGTGGGCAGTCACACTGAAGATAGTGCCGCCACCGGGGTGAACGGCGATCAGGCCGATAACAGCGCGCAGTCGGCCGGTGCGGTCTATGTGTTCCGCCGCGGACAATAGCCACGCGTCATAAAGCGTCTTGACCGTCAAATACTGAAATGCAGAAGATCCGCCTTCATGGCGGATTTTTTGTTGGTGTCTCCTGTTGGCCGTTTTCTGCCCTTCGTTTTCTCAATTTTCGCTTGATCTGAACGACCGCAATTGCCGCAGCAGAGGCGATTCTAGCGGAAATAGAAAAGTCGACTGATTGAAAGACTGCTTCTTCGACCCTGGCGACTAGTAATCAGGCGGCGGCGTAACGCGTGCCCGGGCGGGTGTCCAGAACGGTTTATCTTTACGCGTGCATCGGGCTACCTGGCTGTATTGGCGCAGCTCCTTCTCGTAGTAAATTTCCGCCCATAATTCACCCTGAACGTGTTCTGTCTTGATCATAGCCAGAGCGATGTTTGCCTTGACCGCAGGTGACCACATGGCTGATGTGACGTAGCCAACGTGCTGCGTACAACGCTTGTCCTTATAGATGTATGAGCTCTCGGCCGGTTTGTTGCCTTCTATGTCCAGCTTGGCCAGGGTGTACTTCGGTCCACGTTGCTTCTCTTTCAACAATGCACTGCGACCGCTGAAATGCGGCTTGTTGAAATCGACCAGCCAGCCCAGGTCCAACTCGAACGGCGTCTGGTCATGCTCGAAGTGAGCGGTCCTGAGCGCCTCGTTGAATTCCATCCCGGGCATGATAAAAGCAGCCTCGAGCCGGGTCATATTGGTCGCAGCCTCACCGAAGGGCTGAATGCCGTAATCGTCGCCCGCCGCATAGAGTTCATCCCACAAATCGAGGGCGAGGGCGGATGGAACCCACAGTTCATAGCCGAGATCACCCGTAAATCCGGTGCGCGATACCATGAGTGTGTCGCCATGGAAAGGAAAGTGCATGATGTCGAACGGTTTTGCCGTGTCGATGCCGTCCAGTCCCATGCTCTTTAGCACGGCGCAAGACGTTGGTCCCTGCAGGGCGAGTGCAGCCAATTCGTCAGATATATCCGTAACACTTACATCATCGAAACCAAAAGCGCTATTTTCCAGCCAGGCAATACACGGGCTACCACAAGTCAGCATGAATTTGTCGTTGGCCAATTTGAAAATCGTTCCATCGTCGATCATGCGGCCGGCGTCGGTGCACCAGACGCAATAAGCGACACGATTGAGCTTGATTTTCGTGATATCCCTCGTAACCATCCGATTCAACATCGCTTCGGCATCGCGACCTTGAATTTCGTATTTCTGCATCGGGCAGATGTCATAAGTCGCACAAGTATTACGAACGCAAAAATACTCGTACTCCGCGTCGTAGTAACACTCGGCAAACTTATAGCCGTTCCACGCGGCCCACGCGTTGCGGATGTTCAGAACCTCCTGCCTCGGATAGAAAGGAGATAATTTCAGGCGTTCGCCGGCATATGGGTCAGTCGTATTCATATTTATTCGTCGTAGAAGTCGTCTTCGGGCACAGAATTCCTGCGGCGCAGATCCATGAGTATTTCGCGTGCTGCGTTCGCACCACATACGGAGGACACACCGCCCCCCGGATGGGTTGATGATCCGCACATGTAGAGATTCCTGACCGGCATGCGGTATTGCGCATAACCAGGGAATGGCCGGTTAAACAACAACTGATCGATCGTGAGTTCTCCCTGGAAAATATTGCCTTCCGTCAATCCAATTTCCTCTTGCATATCGTACGGTGAACGAACATCCACGTGTAAGATCAGGTCTTTGAATCCCGGGCTGTAACGTGCAATCTTGTCGATGACGGCCTGGCCAAATGCGTCGCGATCTTCCGGCGTCCATGGCCCGGTGTCGAGTTCGGGTGGGCAGTACTGCACGAAATTCGACATCCAGTGTTTGCCGGGAGGTGCGACGGTCGGATCCCAGGCCGACGGAATGACCGCTTCGTTAAACGGATTGTCGGAAAAGCGACCGTGCTTCCAGCAATCGTAAGCCCGCTCCATGGTTTCCAGCGACCCTGTGAAGGTCAGTCCGCCGGAATTGATGTAGCGGTTGTCCGGTAAACCCGTGAATTTCGGCATCCCTGACAGGGCGATATTGACCTTGCCGGACGACCCACGAATCTTGAACTTGTCAGCTTTCTCGTAGATGCCTTCCGGCAGGTCATTCTTGTCCATGATGCGCGTGAACGTCCGCTTCGCATCCAGGTTCGAAACGACAATGCGTGCCCTGATCTCGTCACCGTTCTCGAGCACGACACCGACGGCCTTACGATTCTTCACGAGTACCTTTTGTACACCGGCGCTGGTTCGAAGCTCGCCACCGTGTTGCTGCAGCGCACCCGCAAGGGAATCCGATATGGCGCCCATGCCACCACGCGGTAGTCCCCATGCACCGATGCTGCCGTCGACATCACCCATAACGTGGTGCAGCAAGATATACGAGGAGCCGGGCGAGTAAACACCGAGTGCCGTACCGATGATGCCTGCGCTGGCCATCGCGGCCTTGACCAGATCGGTCTCGAAATAATCGTCGAGAAATTCAGCGGCGCTTATCGTGAAGAAGCGAACATATTCGTATATTTCTCTTTCGCCCATCGCCCAGAACTGCTTGGCGAGGAACAGGAGTTCCCTGATATCCCGAGGCCGAAACGACGTTGGATCTGGCGGGGTACGCATCAGTGTCTTGCGGATGAGGTGCGCGTAGCGAGTCAGGTCCGCCTGGAAGCGATGCATCGCATCCGCGTCGCGCCGTGAGTGGCGTTTTAGCTCGAGGTACGATGCCTCTTCATCGTGATAGGAAAACAGTCTCTCGTCCGTGTCACCGAAGTTGACCGTGCCAATGTAAGGAACGATCAACAGGCCATGCCTGGCAAGGTCGAGGTCGCGGTGTATCGCCTGCCGCATCATGCTGCAGACATACGAATAACTCGAGTATTTCCAGCCCTCGTAAAACTCCTGGGTACAGGATGCGCCGCCGATATAGTCGTTCTTTTCGAGCAGGACAACGTTGAGTCCGGCTTTTGCGAGATACGCGGCATTTGTCAGGCCGTTATGACCTGCGCCGATGACGATGGCGTCGTAGTTATTCATCGCAGGACCTCACGCGCGGCATTGTGTCCAGCGCCGCCCATAATATCGCCACCCGGATGGCAGCCCGCACCGCACAGGAACAGACCGGGTATTGGCGTGCCGTACTGCGCAGCTTCATAGGTTGGCCGCATCATAAGCATTTGATCAATAGCAAATTCGGCGTGGTGCCAGTGGCCACCCGTCACGCGATAGCTTTGCTCCAGGTCCGGCGGCGTCAAAAATTCCTGATGGAGAATCTGCTCACGTATCCCCGGCGCATGCTGAGCAATCGTGTCGATGGCCCGCTCACGGATCTGATCACGAGCGGCGTCATTCCAGCCTCCCTTCAAGCTGTACGGTACGTACATGACATGAGCCGACAGCACATGTTGCCCGGCAGGTGCGAGTGATGCGTCATGCACACTCGGAATAACGATTTCCACGACCGGTTTTGCAGGCAACTCGCCGTACTTGGCATGGTCATATGCGAATTCGATGGTATCCATATCCGGTGCGATGATCATTCGGCCGTCAGCTCGCTCGAGTCCGTCGAATTCGGGCAGTCCATTCAACGCAAGGTGCAATTTTGCGACGTAGCCATCGCACCGCAAGCGACGAATCCGGTTCGTGAAGCCGATTTCGAGGTGTTCGACACCGACGAGATGCAGGAAGGTTCGCTTTGGATCGGTTGCTGAGACGATGTAATCAGCTTCGATGCGTTCCCCGTCGGCCAGTTGCACGCCCTTCGCAAGCAGGCCATCGGCGCTGCCGTCAACCAGTACGCGATCTACGGCAGCGGCGCATCTGATTTCGGCGCCGGAAGCCGTGGCGGATGCAGACAAAGCGTCAATCAGGCCGTTAACGCCGCCGGCCGGAATGCGATGCGAGCCTCTGGACTCCCCGGACATGCGATAGAGCATCGCGAGCACGGCACCATTTGGTGATCGTGGCGCCTTTTTCGAGCCGATGAGTCCATCCCAACTCAATGTTGCTTTGAGGAGGTCATTGTCAAAAAACTCATCCATAAGGTCTCGGGCTGGAAGGGTGGCTATGCGCATGAATTCCCGCATGTCCTTTTTGCCGAGCATCCGAAGGTTCAGTCCCAAACGCCCCATCGTCAGCATGTCGGACATGCCGGCATTGCCGATGCCCGGCATCGTTTTGAGCCAGAACGGCTTCAACGCGTCGGCGAGACGGTACATGAGTCGAGAGTAGTCCTGATAGGCATCCGCATCGTCGCTACTGACTCCGCTCAGAGAGTCCTTGTGCACAACGACGTGCTCGTTGTCGGCGCTCAGCCCAATAGTTGGTAAGGATTTGGATTTTGCGTCAAAGCCATACGATGGCAGTTTCAGGTCGTCGGCGATCTTCTGCGAGAAGTGGCCGATCGAGTGTGCGACCGAGGCGTGAAAACCGGGGTGGAATTCACGGTTTGCGCCAAGCCCGCCGGCTGTATCTGACGCCTCGAGTACAAGCACACGCTGGCCGCTCCGTGCCAAGTAGGCCGCGCAGACCAATCCGTTATGTCCTGCCCCAATAATGATCGAGTCGTAACGAACCAAGCTCATACTCCGTTATCTTTCTTCTTCTATTTCCTACGCTAGTCACTGCACACGACCAACGCTTCCGCGCCTACACGCTAAAGGAACATCAGTCGCTCACTCGCTGCGTCGGCTGTTTCACAGCATGTCTCTCAACCGATAATACAGCATGCCCAGGGCGACTATCTGGTTGCCCATCCATTGTGAACCTGGAATACGGAAGTGCCTCATGTTGGCGAACAGGTCGAATGTTTCCATCGTGCCGGCAACTGCGTCGGCCACAACTTCACTCATGGCATGTGTCGCGCTTACGCCATGGCCCGAATAGCCGTGGCAGTAATAGACGTTTTTGTTGATACGGCCCAGAGCCGGGACGCGGCTCAGCACGATGCCGACATTCCCGCCCCACTCGTATTCGATCCGCATATCTTTGAGCTGTGGGTAGACCTTGAGCATGCGCGGCAGGATATACGATTTGATGCTGGTGGGTTCACGACCTGAGTAATTGCAAGCGCCGCCAAATAGCATGCGCTTGTCTGCTGACAGGCGGTAGTAGTCCACGATCTCGTTCGCGTCGCAGACAGAGATGTCCAGTGGATTGATCTCATCGACCACCTCTTCGGACAGGGGCTCCGTGCCGATGATGTAGGTGCCGGCCGGAAAGACCAGGTTGGACAGGTGCTTCGGCTCCAGCCGGCTGTAGGCGTTGCCGGCCAACACCACGGCGTCGGCTTGCACGTACCCGGTTGCGGTTCTCACTTTCGGGCGGTCACCGTGCTCGATGCCGGTAACAGGCGATTGCTCGAATATCTGCACACCTAGCCCGTGCGCCGCCCGTGCCTCGCCAATGCAGAGATTCAGCGGGTGAAGGTGGCCGTCACGGTAACAGGCGAAACCGCCGATATAGGCATCGGTTCCCAACATGGCGCGGGTTTTGTCCCTGTCCCACACTTCATACTTGTAGGGAAAATTATGGCGATCGCGCTCAGCGGCATATTCCTCCAGGTCGGCCATTTGCCGCGGCTTCAATGCGGTTTCCACGAAACCGCATTTCAGGTCACACTCGATAGCGTACTTCTCGACCCGCTCATAGATAATGTCGTTGCCGCGCCAGCGGAGGTCCCACAACGTGTCGGCGATGCCATTACCGTGTTTCTTGCGGATCCTGTCCAGTCCGCTGATGCCGTTGATCAGATGCCCGCCGTTCCTGCCGGAAGCGCCCCAGCCGACCCGGTTGGCTTCGATGAGTGCCACGGAATAGCCACGTTCGGCCAGGGTCAGGGCGGTTGAAACGCCGGTGAACCCGGCGCCAACCACGCAGACATCCGCCGACTTGCTGCTTTCCAGCACCGGGTAGTCGGTGATTTCATTGGCCGTGGCGGCGTAGTAGGAGCCGGTGTGTTCCTGATTCTGGTTGATTGCTTTCATCAAATTCAATACAGTGTCAATGACTTGTTTTAAATCAACTGATCGGTATAATATAATTATAGTCGTCAAAACACAGACGGGTCAAGTCCTGGAACGACGAAACACGACCATGCCAAAAATCGTAGATCATGATATTCAGCGTGCGAAGTTCGCCAAAGCGGCCATGAGCCTGATCGCACGGCATGGCCTCGACGGTGTGACCATGCGGGCAGTGGCCGCCGAGGCCGGCCTTTCCTACGGTTCGCTGTTCCACTATTTCAACTCGAAGGACGAGCTGCTGATGCACGCCGTACGTCATTCGACATCGCTGCAAACCAGGCGGGTCAATGAGTACACCAGTCAGTATTCAGGACTGAAAGCGCTGGAGCACCTCTTGTGTGATGACGCGATCATAAGTGAGTCTTCCAGGGATGACTGGATGGTCTGGCTGACTTTCCTGTACAAGGCGGCCTTGCAGGAGTCTTTCGCTGCAATGCACGCCGAGCTGATTGACGGTTGGCTCGCGAGAATCATGCGCTTACTGGAAGACGCTCAACAAGCCGGTGAGATCAGCGAGGAGCTGGATGTCGACTTTGAAGCAATGGGTGTCTGGGCCTATTCGGCCGGGCTCGGCCAATTAGGTCTGCTGCATGCCGATTTGTTGACGGTCGAAATTCAGAAGCAGTTGATTTCTGCGTATCTTGACAAGCTGCGTGCAGGTTGAATTAAAGATGAATAACTACGATGCCATAGTCATAGGCGCTGGTCACAACGGGTTGACCAATGCTGCGTTTCTCGCTAAAGCCGGCCTGCGTGTACTCGTTGTCGAACGCAATTCATACATCGGTGGTGCGACGGCCACTCGCGAACTTCACGAGGGATGGAAATACACCAATAGCTCCTACGTGTGCAGCCTGTTCCGGCCTGAGATTTACAATGCCCTCGATCTCGGCCGCCACGGCCTGAAGGTAATTCCGCTGGTCAGCAGCATGACCTTCAAACAAGATGGGGATTATTTCGGTAGTTACACACAGCCGAATATTCGTCGTCGCGAGTTGATGCGTCACAGTCGGCGAGATGCGGATGCGGTGGTTCGGTTTGATGCCGAGGTTCTTCGTTGGTGCAAACTCATACGTAATTTCCTGCTAAGGACGCCGCCGGATCCGGGTTCCTTTCGTCCGCGCGACCTTTTCGAGTTTGCTTATTTGCTGAAGAAGTATAACGAGCTCAGCGAATCCCAGCTTTACGATTTCATACGCTTTTTCACCATGTCCATCGCCGAGTATCTCGAAAATTTCTTCGAGGACGAGGCTATCCTTGCGCATTACTCCGGCGGCAGCATTATCGGTACCGGGCTGGGAGTCTATTCGCCGGGCACTGCCTACGTGTTGTTACATCATGCGATGGGTGATGTCGACGGCAATATTGGATCGTGGGGTTTCGCCCGTGGCGGTATGGGCGCCTTGGCCGCAGCCCTGGCATCGTCGTTTCAGTCACTTGGCGGCGAGTTAAGAACCGATGCCGATGTTGCCAAAATTACGGTTGTCGGCAACAAGACCACCGGCGTCGAGCTTGCCTCGGGTGAAAAGATCGGAGCAAAGATTGTAGTTTCGAATCTGGATCCGAAGCGTACATTCCTGCAGATGATGGACGAGGACGACTTACCGCCGAAACTGATTCACCGCGCGAAGCATTTCAAGATTCGCGGCTCGTCCGGAAAAGTAAACATCGCGCTCGACGGGATGCCCAGGTTCCCTGCGCTGCCGGAGGGCTCCCCACTGACGCTCGGGCACATGCATTTTACGGACACGCTGCATCGTCTGGAAAGAGCCTATGACGACTGGAAAGACGATCGCTGGTCGGCGGATCCGTATTGCGACACGGTCATTCCTACGCAGTACGACCCGAGTATTGCACCACCGGGCAAACACATGATGACGGTGTTTGTTCAGTACTGCCCGGTCAATCCCGATGGCGGCTGGACGGACGAGAAGCGGGACCAGTTCGGCCAGGTGGTTATCGATCAGATTGCTGATTACAGTCCAAACTTCAAGGACCTGCTGCTACACGCTCAGGTACACACCCCGCGTGAACTCGAAGATGAAATAGGGCTCACCGAGGGCAATATCTTCCAGGGCGAGCTGACCTTCGACCAACTCCTTTTCAATCGGCCATTCCCGGGCTACGCACAATATCGTGGCCCCGTGAAGGGCATGTATATGTGTGGGTCTGCCACACATCCTGGCGGCGGGGTCATGGGCGCACCGGGTGCCAACGCGGCACGCGAAATACTCCGTGATCTGCGCAAGCCGGATACAACGCCGGAAGAGTTCAGCGATGACTGATCGAATTGATGCAATCGTTATTGGTGCAGGACACAACGGGCTCGTCTGTGGCACTTATCTGGCTCGCGCCGGGCTCAAGGTCCTGTTTCTCGAGGCGAGGGATGCGGTAGGTGGTATGACGTCGGCGAGAGTCATCGACGATGATTACTTCATGCCCGGCCTCGCACATACGGCTTATCCTGTTTGCCCAAAGATACGCAAAGACCTGCAGCTCGGTAAGTTTGCTTACTCGACTGGCAAAGCTATTGACACGATTGCGCTGGACGAAGACGGCATGCATTTGCGCATCGGCCAGCGAAACGTATCAGGGCCGGGCCTTGTAGAGAGCGACATCAGCGCATACGTCCGGTTCAAGAAGGAATTTCTCGACTATGCCAGGGCGCTGCGCCCGTTGTACGAAAACAAGCCGCCGCGCTTAAAGAATGTGGGTTTGGCGGATAAATCGACACTGGCGAAGCTGGGATGGAATGTCCGTGTTGGTCTTGGACGCGAATCCATGAATGAGTTTCTGCGCGTCGCCGCGATGAATATGTACGACGTGCTCGAAGAAGTGTTTGTTGATGAACGTTTGAAAGGCGCACTGGCTGCAGATGCAGTGCTTGGTCATCACATGGGGCCACGCTCACCGGGTACTGTACTGACCTGGCTTGCACGACTGTACGGAGAACTGAACGGGCCGCTGTCCGTGGTATGCGGCGGACGATCACAACTCGAGCATGCTCTGCTGCAGGCGGCTGAAGCGTCGGGCGCGTCGGTCCGGCTCGGCGCCAAAGTGAAAAAGATTCTCGTGGAAAAGGGCAAAGCGTTTGGCGTCGAGATGGAAGACGGGGAGCTCATCAAGGCCAAAAAGATTGTCTCGAATGCGGATCCTCGATCCACATTCCTCGATCTCGTTGCTGCGCCGAACCTTGACGCCATATTTGCACAACGCGTGTCGCAAATACGCGGCGCTGGCGATGTCGCCAAACTGCATATCGCATTGTCCGGCAAGCCGGAGTTTCAGGGCTTGGCGGAAGCGGATACTGATAACAGGCTGTTGATTGCGCCAACGGCAAAATATGTCGAACACGCATTCAACCACTCAAAATACGGCGAGTGCTCGGCAGATCCGGTCCTCGAAATCACCATCCCGTCCCTGCACAATGACGCGCTGGTGCCCCCGGGCCACCACATTATGTCGGTCAACATCATGTATGTGCCTTATGACATGGCGGGCGATCAGCACGAACAGAAAGCAACACTGGCCTACAAGATTATCGCTCAAATCGGTCGATACGCACCGGAATTGAAATCGCTCATCGTCAACCATGAACTCTTGACGCCAAAGGATATAGAGCGTGAATATCACGTCCGCCAGGGCCACTGGCACCACGGCGAGATGACCATCCACCAGTCGTTCATGATGCGGCCCGTACACGGCGCTGCACAATACGATACGCCGGTTGATGGTTTATATCTGTGTGGTGCAGGCACGCATCCGGGAGGCGGATTGACTGGGCTGCCAGGTCGCAACGCGGCCAAGCGCATCCTCGCAACGAGCAAAAAGACATGACCATCCACAAGGAACACTTCCGTCAGGCCATGGGGCAAACTCCTTTTCATGCGCGGCTTGCTGCCTTGTCGCAGACCGAAGAGTGGACAAGCTGGAACGGCTACATGGCGCCACGCGTGCTCGACAAATTGTCCACGGAGTACTTCGCGGTTCGCAGCTCCTGCGCCGTGATGGACATGATGCCGATGGAGAAATATCGTATCACTGGCGCGGACGCGTTTCGATTTCTGGATCGCCTGGTAACTCGCGACCTGTCGAAACTAAGGCCGGGCCGGGTCACGTACGTTGTGTGGTGCAACGACGACGGTAAGGTAATCGACGACGGTACCCTGTTCCAGTTCGATGAAGGCGACTACCGGCTTTGCTCGCAGCATCATCAATTTGACTGGTTGTTGACCTCGTCGATGGGACTCGATGTCAGCATCGAAATAGAAACGCATGACGTAGCGGCGTTAGCAGTGCAGGGCCCAACATCGTATTCCGTTCTGACCGAGGCGGGTATCGCCGGTCTTGATGAATTGTGGCCCTTTGGAATCGCGCATCTGTCTTGCCAGGATTTTCCGGTTGTCGTTTCGCGTACGGGCTACACGGGCGATCTCGGCTATGAACTGTGGATCAGTCCCGACAACGCGCTGCAACTGTGGGATGCAATTTTTGCAGTCAGGGACAGATACGATGTCCATGCGATGGGGCTTTCCACGCTCGAGATGGTGCGTATAGAGGCGGGTTTCATCATGCCCGGGTTTGATTTCAATACCGCGGAGTCGACCATACGTGATGGCTTCGATCGGTCACCCTATGAGGTCGGGATCGGCTGGCTTGTCGATATCGACAAAGGACATTTCACCGGTCGCAAAGCGCTGCTGGCCGAACAGAACCGGCCGGTAAGAAGGTGCCTGGCCAAAATCATCGTCGACGGCAACAAGCCGATTGGCGAGGCACTGATTTTCGACGCAAAGAACGGCACGCAGATCGGCGAAATCAAATGCGCGACATGGTCACCGATTCTCAAGGCTAACCTGGCGTTGGCGGACATTGAATGCAGTAACGGCAATCTGCCGCGACACCTTTGGGCTCGTATCGATTATCAACGAGAACTGAAGTGGCTGTCGACGTGGGCAGAATGCCATGTAACTGATAAGCCATTCTATGACCCGGAACATCGCTCGGCGACGCCGCCCGCACGTTTCTAGATCCGCGACGACATCGGTTGCCCTCAGGTGTCGATAGGGGCGGGAACCTGGTTGCGTCGTTCCAGGGAGACCAACGGCCCACGACTGAGCGTCGTTTTGACACGTTTCCCGCCTATCGTAAGCCACGCGTTCTCGAGATCAGCATGCTCCGATTTGATCGATGCGTTACCAATGGTCTTGTTCATTCCCCACGACCAGCTCGAACACGTAACGATTCCGATCGAAATATCGTGATCGCCAGCGCTGGCGATAATTTCAGCACCATCGTCGGGCAGGCAGTCTTCATCTATTACAAAACTTCGCAATGTAAATTGATGTCCGTTTATCTTCTGTTGCAACAGAGCGTCCCGACCAACGAACTGAGCTCCACCCAGATTTACGAGCCATCCCAAACCGAGTTCGTACGGCGAACGGTCAAACTCGGGGTTCGGGTCTACTTCTGTTGCACAATCCCAACCTGCAACAATGAACCCCCCCTCAAGTCGACAAGCTTGCAACGCGCTAAGGCCGTAGCCCGGTATTGCAATATTCATTGCAGATCTCGCCGAACGAATCCGCTGCATGACCGGATCGGCCAGGTTCGGTTCGAACCAGCACTCGTAGCCCAGATCGGCGGTAAACCCGATGCGTGAAATTCGCATCGTGCCTTCAGTCATGCCGTAGTCACGTACTTCAAACGGCTTCAGTTGTTCGATCCCGTCGAAGCCCATGTTGCGCAGTACGGTTGCAGACTTCGGGCCTTGCATTGCGACGCCAGCCAACGAATCAGTGCACTCGGTGAACGAGACATCGCCGAGCTCGAATTGCCGACACAAGGATTCGAAATACGGTGAGTGATCGATATCCGACGGCATCAACAAGTAATCATCGTCGTCGAACTTGTAGAGGATGGCGTCGTCCTTGAGACTGCCATCCTCATTGCAGAACACCGTGTAGGTTGCCCGCATGGCTGGAAGTCCGCTCACAGGCCGCGTCGACAAATGATCGAAGAAGACTCCGGCGTTGGCACCGCGAACGCGGATCTTGCGGATGGGCGAGACATCGAAAATCGCGCAACTGTTACGAATCGCGGAATACTCGGCTTCCGCATCACCATAGTCATGAGGCAGCGCAAACTGGTTCCAGTTGATGTAATGCTCGTCCTCGATCGAATCGGCCATGAAACGCTCAAAATCTGTTTCATCGCGCCGGTTGAGGAAGTCGAAAAAAGTACTCTTTCTTAGCAACAGAATCTGCCTGGGCCTTGATCCCGTACAGTGTGCCAGAAATTCTCAGGCAGACCCACCGAGAGTTCGCGGCCAGGCCACGTTCGGCGGTGAATTTCGGTGTCATGTTCTTTCCGCTTGTTAGAATTCTTCTTTACACTATCGAAGATGCAGACAAATTCACCGACAGGCAACGGAAAGGAATAGATATGAGCAATTCACGCCGCGCCCTATTGCTTGCAAGCACAGTTCTGGTCGCCATCGCACCGCTTACGTCGTTTGCCCAGTGGGCTGAGCCGGGCGAAGGGCAACTCATTATTCGTGGTGGCTGGATATTTGACAGCGTCAGTGATGAACGCCGACCTAATATCGGCATCGTTATTCGAAACGGGAAGATTACGGAAGTCGACGCCGATGTGCAGCAGGAGATTCCGAGTGCTGCCGATGTAATTGATTTGCGAAGCTCCGACACGATTCTGCCCGGCATGATCGATATGCATGCGCACTACAATCTTGACCTTGTCGATGCCGGGCGAGTCGAGGAGGTCGTCTACAACGGCATTATTTTCTTGGCGAACGGAGTGACTTCGACCTGGTCCGCCGGTGAGTACTATCCCGAGCGCGTCATTGCGTGGCGTGACCTGATTGACGCTGGCGAAGCGACCGGACCGCGTCTGTTTGCATCCGGTCCCTACTTCGGTGCGTTCCGCTGCGAATACAGCATCAAGACGGCGGCAGACGATTGCCTCGCATGGCCAAACGACATCACCGAGAAGGAGATGCGGCAAGAGGTCGATAAATGGGCTGAGCAAGGTGTCATTAGCATCAAGATCAAGCAGGCGTCGCCCGGTGAAGCGAAGATACTGATCGAGCAAGCGCATAAGAACGGCATGACGACAGCAGGCCATCTTGCGAACTACGACTGGGAATACGACGTTGATTTGCGAGACGCCATCCTGATGGGAATGGACCGGGTTGAACACCAGCTCACGCTGGGCAGCGGTGGTCCGGAAAGCGCCGAAATGGATCAGATGATCGATCTGATCCTGGCGCACCAGGTCTACTACGATGCCAATCTGCAAATGTACGGTGGTGTCAATCTGCGTCGCGAGCATTTGTCTGAAATGATCTGGACCAATGAAGCGAAGTACTTCACGCCTTATGCGCAGGAATTGCTCGAACGGCGAGGGCCACCGACACCGGAGTCCGACGATGAGGAATTCGCACAGCGAGTCCTTGAGCTGAAATCACTGTTCGACGCGGGCGGCGAACATCTCCTGGTCGTTGGCACCGATGAACCTGTCTATACGAATCTCTTGCCGGGTTTCGCCTACCATCGCGAATTGCTCGCGCTGACGTACGCTGGGTTATCGCCTGCCGCAGTGTTAAAGGCTGCCACTATCAACGGTGCGACCGCGCTTGGCATACAGGCAAGACTCGGCTCAATTGAAGCTGGCAAACTCGCTGACCTCGTGGTCATCAACGGCAACCCCCTGGATGACATCAAAGCCGCCCGCGACATTAGATTCGTTATCAAGGATGGTGTGGTTCACGACCCGGAAGTGTTGCTTCAATCTGCCGAAGGTAAGATCGGACCAGCAGGATTGGATGATCACGCGCATTGGAAACTTCAGGTCAAGCCATTACGTGAAGAATAGGTACCGAAAGTCAGGCGGCGAATCGTGAAATCCGCAGACCGCAAGCTCGGAATGGATCGTCGCATCTCGCGCAGAGACCTCCTTCATGGTGTGGGGGCGCTGGCGGCGACTTCCCTCGTACCCGGGCAGGTACTTGCCGATGACGTGCTTGCGTTGGAAAAAGCCGGTGTAGGTGCTGCTGCTTATCCGCCTGCTCTGACCGGTATGCGCGGCAATCACGCTGGTTCGTTCGACGTTATCCACCAGCTTGCCCGCGAGGCCAGGCGGGACTGGGGTCCCGTGGAGGAACCCGATTCGCGAGTTTACGATCTTGTCGTCGTGGGAGCAGGAATCAGCGGCCTGGCTGCCGCGTATTTCTATCGACAGGCAAATCCGGATTCCCACATCCTCATTCTCGACAATCACGACGATTTCGGCGGCCATGCCCGGCGAAATGAGTTCAACATTGCCGGCCGCAAGCTAATTGGCTATGGCGGTTGTCAGTCTCTCGAGGCACCCTCGGGATACAGCGACGTAGTGAAGTCTTTGCTTCGCGACCTTGGCGTTGATATCAGCCGCTTTAATTCTGCGTACGACCAGGACTTCTACAAGCGCCATGGTCTTGCTGGAGGCATCGTCTTCCATCGCAAGGATTGGGGTACGGATCGCCTGGTGCAATACGACCTCGGCACTCTCGGAGCTTACCTGCCGCTGGCACCGTCAAATCTGTCGGCCGCCGAGGCAGTGCAGCAAATGCCGATGTCGGATGCTGCACGTAATGAGATGTTACGACTGCTAAGCGAAGATGAAGACCGGATGCCCGAGATCCCGGTCGATGCCAAATTCGACTACCTGTATTCCCTCAGCTATCGGGATTTCCTGAGCAAGCACGTGGGCATCAGTGAGCCGGAAGTGTTTGCGACGCTTAAAGAGCTCACGTCCGATTCAAGCGTTGGTATCGATGCAACGACCGCGGGCGACGCGATCTTTTACTCGTACCTGCCCGGTCTCAAAGCTGCCGGCATAGCGGAGTATGAAGAGGAAGAACCGTACATCCATCATTTCCCTGATGGGCTTGCGTCGATTGCGCGCCTGTTGGTGCGTGCGATGATTCCGGCGGTCTCGTCCGGATCAACGATGCAAGATGTCGTCACGGCACGTTTCGACTACGACAAACTGGACCTGGAAAAGCTGTCCGTGCGCCTTCGTCTCAGCAGCACCGTCACGCACGTGGAACACGATGGTGATCCGAAGTCTGCAAAACAGGTCGGAGTGTCGTACGTGAAAGGTGGTCAAGCGTATCGGGTGCGGGCCCGGCGCTGTGTCCTCGCCTGCGATAATGCGATGATTCCTTCCTTGTGTCCTGAGCTGCCGGAGGCGCAACGCGAGGCGCTCGCAGTGCAGGTCAGAGCACCCATCCTCTATACGAGCGTCGCGCTTCGCAATTGGCAGGCGTGGAAGAAGCTGGGTATCGGTGCCGTTGTGTCGGCGGGAGGTTATCACGTTAACGCAATGCTCGATTTCCCTGTCACTCTGGGCGATTACGAGTTCGCGAGCGGCCCCGATGATCCGATTGTCGTGCACATGGAACGCTTTCCACACAGGCCGAATGAGGGTTTGGGTGAGCGCGCACAACGCCGCTTCGGCCGCTATGAGCTTCTCAGCACGTCGTTCGAGACCATCGAGCGCAACGTTCGCAGGCAGCTCACGGCCACCTTAGCCGATGGTGGCTTCGATCCGGCCGAGGATATCGAGGCCATTACGGTGAATCGCTGGGCGCACGGCTACTCGTACAGCTACAACGACCTTGAGGGTCCGTACTACGATGACTGGGACGACGAACGCTACCCCCATGTGCGTGGCCGTAAACCGTTTGGTCGAATCACTATTGCCAACTCGGATGCCGGCGCTGACGCGATGATGGAGGTGGCCGTTGAACAAGCGCACCGCGCGGTTTCTGAACTAAACTGATCACGGGTCAGCAGCGGCCTGTCGAAAGCACATCACTTGAATGGTTGCTATCGCGTGTATAGTGACCGCCAGCCCATGGCCTTCAAACTTCCAAAACTCATTGCAACATCAGTCGTACGTGGCAGCCAGCAGGGCGAAAGCCACGGCGGTGTATACACGATCGATTTCGATACGCAGACGGGCGAACAGCATGTCGACTGGAACACCAGCAGCATAGACTTTGAAGGTCGCGGGGCGGATCGTGGCCTGCGCGGCATCGCATTCGACGGTGACGACATCTACATCGCCGCCAGCGACGAGCTGTTTTGCTACGACCGTAATTTTGAGATCCAACAGTCGTACCGAAATCGATATTTGAAACACTGCCATGAAATTGTACGAAAGGACCGTCGCATCTTCCTGACGTCAACCGGTTTCGATAGCCTGCTCGCCTTCAATCTCGATACTGAAGAATATGACTGGGGTTTTCGATTACAGAAGCCGTATGAGCAATGGAGTGGTTTCGTGTTCGATCCGCGAAACGACACCGGGCCTCGTGCCGAGAATGATTTTCATGTCAACTCGGTCTGGGTTGATGACACCGGCATATACCTGAGCGGTCTGCGGACCGGTGCGCTACTGCACCTGAACAAGAATTTCGAGGTCACCGCCTACTGCAGTCTGCCGGCGGGCACTCATAATGGCACGCCGTGGCAAGGCGGTGTGTTGTTCAATGACACTGACAAAGACTGCGTGCGCTACGTGCCACGGAACGGGAAGCAACAAGCGTTCAAAATAGTCACTTATGATGAGGCGGCAATTGAATTCGCGGGTATCGACGATTCCGAGATTGCGCGACAGGCGTTTGGGCGCGGTTTGTGTGTGATCGATGACCGCTTTGTTGCCGTCGGCTCATCGCCGTCGACAATCACACTATACGACCTTGCCGCCGGCATAACCGTCGGCTCCGTCAATTTGTCGATGGACATCCGCAACGCAATTCACGGGCTGGAAGTCTGGCCATATAAGGTATAAAAAAGGCCGGGAAAAATCCCGGCCTTTTTTTCCTTGCTTTTGATTGTCTGAGGATCAATCACCCCAGCGTTTCATAAACCTCATACCGAATTCCCTCGGCCGATTAACATATTGGTCCAGGTGGTGCATCCTGCCTTCTGCGATCTGCGCGGCCTGGTATATAATCGGGGGGCCGGAATTGTTCGAATAAATCGCGCGCTCATCGGTGAGGTTGTTGACGAACACGTCCACTTGCCAGTCATCACCCACGAGGCCGACACGAATGTCGCCGATGTTATAGCCGGGATTCTCGAATTGCGGGGTCGGTGTATCAAGCGAAAATGGCTCGAGCCGGCTGACGCTGTCACCGGTAAACGACCACTGGCCGCGGACGAAGAAATCATTAGCACCCAGCAATCTGGTCGGCCGGTGATACTCGGCCCAAGCCGCTGCCTTGTAGTCCGGGGTGAGCGGCAACCTCCATCCAGCTTCTATCTCCAATTCGGGAGAGTCGTCGAGGTTATGGTCGGAGTCAGTCTCGGCCTCCATATCTTCATAGTTGAACCCAAGCACCCAGTTTTCATTCGGGGCGTAGTCGACTGAGATATTAAATCCCGTGATATGCGCCTCACCCAGGTTGGCGGTGACCGTCTGCCATGGCTGACCGCAAACATGCGGTATGCTAATACCGCCCGGTTCTGTGTCGGGGCCGACCGGCTCGCCCGTTACGGGGTCGATACAGTCCACGAAGGATGGATCGAGCGCCTGAAGCTGGTAATCATCCCACGCCATGTGGTAGGCGGTTAGATTCAGGCGGCCCCTGCCGTCGGCAAAGCTGGACCTGTAGCCCAGCTCATGGTTTTTCATCAGGTCTGAGCCGAAACTAGTCGGGAAGAACGGCTCGCCGCGGCTCCGGTTCGTGCCGCCCTGCCTCTGGCCCTCCGTGTAGAGGGCGTAAATCATCTTGTCCTCACTGAGGTTGTAACTCGCACTGACCTTCGGGACAAACTCGGTTTCTTCGCCTTTCCTCGGCAGCGGACGCCCATCATTTGCCTCGCGATAGTCCCAATCGTTTTGAATTATGCCCTCGTCGTGAAAGAGACGACCCGGCTGATTGACCCAGTAGGCAAAAACGGTGCTGCGATCGAAATAACGCCCGCCGACAGTCAGGTCCCAGTCGTCGTTAATGTGCCAGGTCATCTCTCCGAATATCGCTGTCTGCTCCCAGTCGTTATTTTGTCCTGCAGACCAGTTCGAGGTCACATGACTTAAGTCCTCCCCGAAGTACCATTCCTGGAATTGTACTGCGATGGAATCCTGATACAGGCTCTCGGCGATGGGGTCATTGACCCTGCCACCGGCTGTTGGAGTATGGAACGGGTCTAAAAACCAATCCGTGCTGTCCTCGTAGTAGCCACCAACGATCCAGTCGAACGTATCCCCGCTGCCCTGGAGGCGAATCTCCGCCGTCAGTTTGTCTTCCCCGCCAGGCTGGGAATAAACACTCAGGTAATCGCCATCGGCGGTCGGTCCGCCGCAATACATCGGCCACCACAAGACATAGCCCGTATCCGGGTTCGCCCAGACGTTGTCACTCGTGTAATAGGGGAAGTACTGGGGGTTGGCGTCGATATAAGCGGGTGTGTAGGCTGAATCATGGCAAGCATACGCCGCCCAATAATGAACGTAGGTGGTGGCATCCTCTATCCATTCAACTTCGCGATCATAGTAGGAAACCGCCGCGACGAGTTGCGCAGACCCCATGTCACCTTCGATTTTCAGCGAAGACATGCTGAACTCTTCTTCGCGCCAGTTGTCGTGGAAGCGAACGACCTCCAGGTCGCCCACAAAGGGATCCATAGCGCTGTTCGCCCCCCCCTCGGTCTTCTGGTAATGGTACGAGGCCGTCGCCGCCCAGTTGTCGTTCATCTCCCAGCGCAGATGGACGCGGCCGCCAAGGATTTCGTCGTCGTTCCAGTCCTTCTCGACGGAAGCGGCGTTGTCCAGGGTGCCATATCCCCCGGGCTGTAAGTTGTTATCCGGATCCGACCGATCGCCGGGGCCGTGCCAGTCGGCGGTGTGCCCGTATACATTATCGATGTAGCCGCCGTCACGGTCACTGAATCCCACAACGCGCAATGCGAGCTTATCCTCGGCCAATGGGACATTGAATACGAGCGATCCCCGATAACTCATTTCGCTCTTACTGCCACCACGAAGCTCGCCGTCAATAATGGCTTCGAACTCGTTCATGACCGGCTGATTCGTGATGATACGCATCGTACCGGCCTGGGCGTCGGAGCCATACAATGTGCCCTGCGGGCCCGACAGTGCTTCGATGCGCGCAATGTCCACGGTGCGAATAATTGGTTGGGAACCGGTCTGTGTGACAGAAATCTCGTCAAGATAGACGGACGATGTCGCCTGGGTGAGCCAGCCATCTCCAGTGGTCGCGCCGCGGAATACGATCATGCTCGAACTGCTGCCGTAATTGACCATGTTCACTGATGGCACAAAACGCGCATAGTCCTCCATGTTCCTGGCGCCCATGGCAGCCAGGGTTTCCTGCGTGAGTGCCTGAACTGAAGCTGGAATGTCCTGGAT
>Ga0255054_10000242_pt1 | contig 31940 bp, 24 predicted proteins | sample JV7_2_23_MG_FD_188634 | JGI IMG/M metagenome (GOLD analysis project Ga0255054, IMG submission 188634) | Seawater microbial communities from Jervis Inlet, British Columbia, Canada - JV7_2_23 | ecosystem: Environmental > Aquatic > Marine > Inlet | place: Canada: British Columbia | collected... | reverse complement strand
ATTTGCAGTGCCGCATGGCATTTTTAAGCATCTCCTTTTCGAGCGCAGAAAGCATATCCACCAAATTATTGATTTTTTTATCCGACCCTCTAACTTCCCAGCGGTCTTCAAGCACTTCCGTGCCGATGCTGCTCAATATGACCGTATCGATCACATCCCCTTCACTCATCACGACAGCCCTTTTAATAATATTTCTCAGCTCACGCACATTTCCGGGAAAAGAGTAGCTCTGCAATAATGAAAGGGCGAGTGGATTGAGTTTTTTCTTTTGTTTATACCTCCGGTTATAATGGCGTAAAAAGTTATTTGCCAATTCGAAAATATCTTCCGGGCGTTCGCGCAGGGGCGGAATTTTTAGGGTTAAAATGTTAAGGCGATAAAACAAATCCTTGCGAAACTTTTTTTGTTTAACAAATCTTTCGATATCTTGATTGGTCGCCGCGATGATGATGCAATCAATTGATTTGGTTGTGATCCCCCCTAAACGCATTACTTTATGATCATCCAGATATTTCAACAGTTTGGCTTGCACCGAAAAGGGCAACTCACCGATCTCATCCAGGAAAAGCGTGCCTTCATGGGCAAGTTCGAAAAGCCCGGGCTTACCCTGCTCCCGGGCACCTGTAAACGCGCCTTTATTATAACCGAACAATTCAGCTTCAAGGAGGTTTTCGGGCAATGCCGCACAATTAATTTGAATAAAAGGTTTCTTTTTTCTTTTGCTGTTGTTGTGAATGAATTTCGCTAAGAGTCCTTTACCGGTACCGGATTCCCCTAAAAGCAGTATGTCAGTTACTTCCATGTGAGCGAGTTTAAGGGAGGTCTTCAGAATTCCATGCATTTGTTCGCTTTCTGCGACAATTTTTTGTTTTCTCAATTCTAGCATACTCAGTTCAACAAGCTCATTTTTATACCGATCTTTTTCTTTACGGGTCTCGTCTAATTTAATTTTAAGCGCTTCTAATTGGGTGATATCCCTTTCATTAATAACCACCATAGAGACTTGACCGTTTCTGTCAAAAACAGGTATCCCTGTACAAAGCACCGTTTTTTTTGTGTTTTTTACATGTTGCAGCTGACTCACTATACGCTTGGTTTCGATGACTTCATCCGTTACATAATTGCTGTACAATCTCTTTTTTTTAATGAGGTCTGAAACCTTTTTTCCGATAATATCCTCTCTTTTAATCCCCCCCAGCTTTTCTGATGCTCTATTGATCAGCACAACTCGACCTTCTTTGTCGCAAATCCAGATCCCATCTGAAGAGGATTCGAAAACGGTCTTAAATTGTCTATCCAAAAAGTTAAAGGATTCAAGTTTCCACGCGGTTGATTCAAATTCATCCAGACGCAGGAAGTTACAAACTGAACCGGTTACCGTTTTGCCTTGTTTTAGCGGATTGATGTTTACGATTAGATTTACGCGTTTACCCAGAATTTGGCCCTCTAATTGGGGTTTGCCGGTTGCCAGACATTGGGCCACCAATTCACTGGTCTTCGGTAATAACTTTGATATGTGAACCCCAATCATTTTGGTTTTAATAAACTTAAGGATTTCTCTTGCCCGGTTATTAGCAAACTGTATGCGACCTTCTTTATCCGTGGCAATGACACCGTGGTTGCTAAATTGGAGTAGTTGTTCATAATTTGGTTTTTTCCGCATTTTGGCCTCTTTGAATTCTGAAATCTTCAGATCAAAGCAAGGTGCTGCTATTGGGAAAGTATGGTACAGAATCGATCAATTTCCGCTTCGGTATTGAAATAATGGACCGAGGCTCGCGCTAATTCATCAATTCCTCTTGAATCCAGGTCAAGTCTGGCGTAGCGGGCATCGGTTACGGATATGTTGATCTTGTGAGACGCAAGGCGTTGCTTTATTGCCGAGGCGCTCTCATTCTCGTTGGTGAATGTCACGATACCGCATCGATGTTGACCCAGGTCACGTACGACCACCCCGGCTAAGTCAGACAGGCGATTTCTTAGCAACGCGGCCAAATACTGAACGCGCTCCTGAATGGCCATTAATCCAATGTCGAGCGCATAGTCCACAGCGGTTGCCAGCCCGATACGACCTGCAATATAGCTCTCCCAATTTTCGAAACGTCTCGCATCATTCCTTATTTCAAATTGATCTTTGCCGATCCAAGTCGCTGCATGCAGATCGATAAATGGCGGCTCTAACTGTTCAATCAACGGCCGGCGGACGAAAAGAAACCCCGTCCCCCGCGGACCCCGTAAATATTTGCGGCCCGTTCCGGACAGCATGTCACATTTTATTTTCTTTACGTCGATCGGCATCTGGCCCACCGATTGGCATGCATCCAGCAGGTACAATATATTATGCTTGCGAGCAATCCGGCCGACGGCCTCGGCCGGGTTGATCAAACCGCCCTGGGTTGGCACGTGCGTAATCGCAATCAGCTTCACATCTTCATCGATCATTTCATCAAGGGCATCAATCGAAATTTCCCCGCTGGCATCGTTGGGCACCACATCTATTTTTAGATCCTTACGCATCGCGACTTGCAGAAATGCCAAATAGTTACTGGCGTATTCAGCTTGGGCTGTCAGAATACGATCTCCGGATTTAAAAGGGATAGCGTAAAAAACCATATCCCAAGCTCGGGTCGCATTTTCGACAAAGGCGATTTCCTCCGGGTCGCAATTCAGTAAGCGGGCGAATGCCTGATAGAATCGATGCAGTTTTTCCTGAGCATGCGCCTCGGCTTCATACCCCCCCATGCTGCTCTCCAGTTTCAGATGGTCGGTGACTGCCTGATAAACCGCCTTCGGCGGCAAGGAAGCGCCTGCATTGTTAAAATGCAAAACCTCCGCGCAACCAGGCGTTTCTGCTCGAATTCGTTTTAAATCGATTGGGGACATCATGCCACCTGAGAAATTTGCGGTTGAACGTCATAAACGCTTTTGGTTATTATTGATATATGGAATTTTAGAATTTTTTGCAATAGACAGGCGTGTCGGTTCTTGGTGACGGAACCTCCAATGTCTCGTTCCTGAAACAAGCGATGAAATCAAATCCGCTAACGCCATATTCTTTTTCAAACAATTCATGTTTCTTGACACCGGTTTAGGTATTTGACATATTTATAAATTATTCAGGTAATGGCTTAATGCTTAACGCTGAGAAGAGTAAATCAAAAACAGCAGTTGCTCAGAGTCGGGCAGCTTGTTGGAGGGAGGTGTAGTCATGATACGCAGTTTACATGCCGGGAGCAGACAAACCGGGGGATTCAGCTTAAATGTCTTTAGCGATGATGCACTCGAGGACATTCACCTGGCGACCCTAGAAGTTCTCCAGAAAACCGGTGTCTTCGTTGACGACGATGAAGCCCTGGAAGTCTTCGACGGGGCGGGCGCGCTTGTGGACGCCAAAAATAAGATCGTCAAAATTCCCTCTCAAGTGGTAGAAGACGCCATCCAATCAACGCCGTCCCAATTCATCGCTTGCGGCCGCACCCCGAAAAATGACGTTGTGCTGGAAAGGAACCGGGTGACCTTTACCAATTTCGGTGAGGGCATCAAAATCAATGACCCTTATACGGGTGAACATCGCGAGACGGTCAAAGCCGATGTGGTCAATGGGGCCAAGATTATTGATTATTTAGATAATTTGGATACCTATGAAAGGATTATGGTTTCCCATGATGTTCCCCAGGAAACCGTTTCCCTGCACAATGCCGAAGCCTCTTTAGCCCATACTTCCAAACACCATTGGTTAGGCCCTGTAAATGGATACTGTTCCAGGAAAATTGTGGAAATGTTGGCCGCCATCGTGGGAAGCAAGGAGAAACTCAGGGAGCGTCCCTTACTCACTTTTGTTACCTGCCCGGGAAGCCCGCTCACTTTTTCCAAAGAACATTGCGAAATCATTATGGAGGGGGCACGCTCCGGGCTGGCGGTCAATATCGTATCGATGACCATGGCCGGTGGCTCTGCGCCGGTGACACTGGCAGGAACCCTGGTGGTATTGAACGCCGAGGTCCTCGGAAGCCTTGTCCTCAATCAACTGACGTGTAAAGGCTCCCCTGTGATTTATGGGAGCTCCACCTGTCCGCTCGATTTATGGCGAACCACGGCAACTGTCGGGTCTCCGGAATGCGGTATGATCACTGCCGGAGTGGCCCAGTTAGCCCGCAAATATGCCCTCCCATGCTTTGCGGCCGGTGGTTAGGGCGATAGCAAAGTCGGTGATGCCCAGGCAGGTCATGAAAAGACACTCACCGGGCTACTCGCTGCGTTGGCAGGGGTCAACGTGGTTTACGGCCTGGGGATGCTTGAAAGCGGCGTCACGATAGATTTTGGCCAGCTGGTGATGGATAATGAATTTGCCGGGATGATCAAACATGTTTTAAATGGGATTCCGGTCGATGACGAAAATCTGGCGGTGGATGTCATCCATGCCGTTGGGCCGCTCAAGGATTTTCTCGGCCAGAAGCACACCCTCAAACATATGAGAACCCAATCCCAGCCCAGCCTGATCGATCGCAGAAGACGCTCAAAGTGGGAAGAGTTGGGGAAAACCGATATTTATGAAAGAGCATCAGCCAAAGCAAGGGAAATATTGGAAACGCACCAACCGGATCCGCTACCGGACAGCGTCCTCTCGACGATTCGATCGATCATTGAGGATGCAGAAGAAGAGTTAGGTGCAAATAAAGAAAAGTAAACCCAAATATTGGGTTTGGAGGTTGCAAAATGAGTAGAGACGACCTGATTAAAGCGGCTGTACAATCTGTTGTGGATGGTGACGAAGAAGCCGCCCTAGAAGTTGCCAATAAGGTTATTGCAGAAGGCCTTAATCCCGTGGAGATCATTGGTGAAGGCTTTGCCATGGGGATGATCAAGGTGGGTGATTTATTTGCCAAAGAGGATTACGCGCTGCCAGAGGTGCTTCTATCCGCAGATGCCATGCAACAGGCCTTGGATCTGCTGGATCCGCATATTCCCCGGCAAGATGTGAAAGAGAAGCTGGGAGTTGTGGTGATCGGAACCGTTCAGGGAGACATCCACGAAATTGGTAAACACATCGTTGTGACGATGTTGGAGGTCTATGGTTTTGAAGTACATGATCTTGGCTGCGATGTGCCGATTGAGAAATTTATTGAAAAAGCCAAAGAACTAAAGGCGGATATTGTGGCCTCCTCGGCCCTGATGACCACGACCATGATGAGACAAAAAAAACTGGAGGAGGCGCTCAAAGAGGCCGGCATTAGAGATGACGTCAAAACAATGGTGGGCGGGGCCGCCGTAACGCAGGAATGGGCGGATTTAATCGGGGCTGATGGTTTTGCCCCGGACGTCACTGAAGCGGTCGAAAAGGCCAAACAACTGATGAAACCCTCCAGCTAGTGTCATGTCCCACAAGTAATTTATAAAACACGACTTTTGTAACATTTTTGCGGGACATGCCACTTGGTCAAGGATAAATTTTAGCCCAGGCCGCTACGAGCGATTCTAAAACGTCGGCCCCAGGTCATCGGCATATTTCTTGACTTCGGAAATCTGGCGGATGCGTTCTTCCGCCATACGGTCTGCCGCCAGGTAAGTGGGAATCCCGTCGCGATCTGCAATTTCAAAAACCCGCTGCATGTTGTCGTATATTCGGTACACTTTCTCTCGACCGCGTTCATGACTGACGCCGCCCACTCCCAGTCTGTCGGTGTCATAGATGGTTCCCCCGGCGTTAACGATATAGTCCGGGGCGTAAACCAAACCCAATTTCTCGAGATGATCCCCGTTACGTTCATCGGCCAGCTGATTGTTGGCGGAGCCGCAGATGATTTTGCATTTCAGACGGCTGAGGGTATCGTCATTGATGACTTTCCCCAGGGCACAGGGGCAAAAAATGTCACAGTCCACATCATAGATTGCCTCGACCTGCACGGCGCTGGCCTCGAAACGCGCAGTCATGGTTTCCACTTTGGCGGGATCGATGTCCGTGACGGTCAAGCGGGCTCCGAGCTCGTGAAGTTGCTCGACCACGTTGTGACCGACCGCCCCCAGCCCCTGCACTGCAACCTGTTTTCCCTCCAGGTCGTCCGAGCCATAGACCCGGTTGCAGCAGGCCTGCATGGCGCGAATTGTCCCCAGGGCCGTCATGGGTGCGATGTCACCGGCACCGCCTAAATAGGTCGGAAGGGTGACGACGTGCGCTGTTTCCATCCGGATGTATTCCATGTCCTTAAGGGTGGTGCCCACGTCTTCGCCGGTGATGTATTTGCCGCCCAGACGATTGATGAATTTCCCCAGCGCCCGGAAGGTCGGCTCGCGGTCCGTCCGTTTCGGGTCGCCAATGATGACCGCCTTGCCCCCGCCGAGATTCACTCCGGCAGCGGCGTATTTGTATGTCATCCCCCGTGCAAGCCGCAGGGCGTCTTCAACGGCTTCCAATTCTCCGGTGTAGCCGTTCCACATGCGGCAACCGCCGGTGGCCGGTCCCAGGGTCGTATCGTGAATTGCAATAACGGCCTTAAAATTCAGGGCCCGGTCCTGGCAGAAAAATAGATTTTCGAAGTCGTATTGTTGCATGTATTCGAAGATGGATTCCATAGTTGACAAAGCTCCTTTAAAGTTGTGGCAATTAATCGGTTTTAGACAGACTTTCATCTGCATACATGCGTTTGACTTCGGCCCGGTCCCCGATGATGGCTTTGACCACCAGGGCATTGTTGGGCGGGCAGCCTTTGACATGCCGATCGGTCTGGTTGTCTTTCATACACAGCCCCACGGTCACGATATCATCGGGCGACACATCGGAGGGAAGGGGCGCTTTGCCCGTGACCACCGTGACACCCGGCAGATACATGAGTTGATCGGCATTGCGCATATCGATCAGGGCACTCATCACCGTATTGCGGCAGCCGGTGCAGGCGGCTTCTCCGTGAATCAATTGAAATCCCTCCACTTCGACCGGATCATCTTCGCTCGCTCTTAAAAAACGACGCTTGACAGCTTCCAGCGGTTCGCCAATGACATCGATCAACCCGGCGTCCATGACACCCAAACCGCGCGCTGCGGCATTTTTGGTCAGCAAGGTTTCTTCCGGATCGTACCCGATCAGCCGCGCACAGACAGCATCTACGGCGACCACGTCCTTGCCGGCCAGGATGAGATTCATTTCCACCGGTTTTCCAAAAACCGGCCCCACGCCTTCCTGACAGACCACCGCATCGACTACAGCAAGCCGGGGCTTTACGACTGACAGCCAATCAATGACGCCATCAAAAAGGCCTTCCTGGTGCATGGCCTTTTTGGCTTTATCGGTCAGCAGCCCCTTAAGCTTTTTGATCGCACAGGTCATTTCGGTTTGATCGTGGGTTTTTAACTTGGGCACACTGATGATGACATCGGCCTCTTTTACCAGTTCCCAGCATTCAATCTGATCGAAAATCTTGCCGTTTTTCACCGGCAGATCCACCGTTGCCTTGGCCGCCTTCAGGTTGACGACTTCGTAGCCCGATTCCTGAAGGTCACGATACCCTGAGCTCTGAATGACCTTCTCCGTATCGACACCGACTGCGGAGGACTCGGCAATTACCGGCCGTGCGCCTGCGGCCTTTACGATATCCGCTACCGCCCGCGTAACTTCAGGCAGGGTGATACAGCCGGCCTCTCTTTCGACCGGAGGCGCCACCCAGCTGGGATTAATCAAAACCAGATCTCCGGGTTGGATGATGTCTTTGATGCCGCCGATGAGGCCCAGCGATTTTTTGACGGCCGCGCAAATTTGCTCAAAATCCGGTTCGGCGGGCGTTCTTACAATCGATACGCTTGCTTTTTGCATGTGGGTCTCCTCAATTTTCATTTCCTATAAAAATGTTACAAAAGTCGTAAAAACTAGGGTTTCAGGTGTCAGGTTTCGGGTGTCAGGATTCAATGATTGAGGAATTCAGGAATTGAGGGATTTAGGAATTAGAATGACAGAATACCTTCAATTCCCAAATTCCTGAATTCGCAATTCCTAAATTTAACTGCTGACACCTGACACCCGAAACCTAATTATTCATCCGGATCTTTTATGCCGGCCAAGCGCTTGGCCAGTTTTATTTTTTCTGCGAGATTGCTTTCCCTGTAAATCATGATGCGTTGAGCCTGTGGGGAACCCGCACCGTGCATCGATTCCACCAATGCGGTGCCGCCCGTCATGGCCTCGATCAACCGGGCAATTTTGACGCGATCCTCCGTCGGGATATTGGCTATCCCCGAAAAATATTTTCGCACCAGATGCCCAACATCTTCACTCTCAAAATCGTGTTGACTGGGCAGGGTGGCAATAAATCCGCCGGCCAGATCCAGCGCCAGGCGGGCCACCTCAAAATGAAAGCGGGTGACGTTCTGTTTGCAGACATTGGCCAGCATGGTATCCACCATGTAGGCCCCCGAAGGTGTCGGCCAACCCTCGGCCGAACAGGCAATCGATGAGCTGTAGAGTGTTTCGCTTAAATGCGTCATCTCCGTGACTTTATCGCGCACATGCGACCCCTTGGCGGTGCCCTGAATGAGGCTGAGATAGCTCACGGCACCGATCAGCACATCCATCAGTCCGGTCTTACAGGCCCCGTAGTTGGCGCGGTGGTGGGCGGCAAACCGGTATACGAGCGCACCCGTGAACTCGGCTTCACCATCCATGAAAACGTTTTCATACGGCACGAAGACATCCTCGAAAACAAGTACCGCTTCGCCCCCAACGGCTCCAAAAGAGGGCTTGCCGACATCGATGCGTTCCTCTCTGTCCCGGCGATCGTCATTGGCCTGTCGACCGAAAATCATTGTGATTCCGGGTGCGTCAATCGGCAGCGCGCAGACAACGGCGTAATCTTTTGAGCCTTCATCCATGGCGGCGGTCGGCATCACCAGGATTTCGTGGGAGTTGACGGCGCCGGTCATGTGAAGCTTGGCGCCTCTAATCACGATGCCGTCTTCCCGGCGTTCCACCACATGAACATATTGATCCGGGTCGGGCTGATCCGCGGGACCTTTGGAGCGATCGCCCTTGGGGTCGGTCATGGCACCGACCACCATTCGGTTTTCGTCCTGGATACGGACCAGCCAGCGGTTAAACCGTTGCAGATAGTCGGTACCCTGTTTTGCATCAATTTCGTAGACCACTGAATAAACGGCGTTGATGCCGTCAAAGCCGACACAGCGCTGGAAACATGTTCCGGTTTTCTGCCCCAGGACACGCAGCAGTTTAACCTTCTTGATCAAATCCTCTACATTCTGATGTACATGGGTAAAGCGACTGATCGTATGCCCCGTCAGGTGCGATATGGCCGTTGCCAGGTCCCGGTGTTTTTCTTTACCGGCCAGGGCATAAGTCATGGCGGCCGCTCGCACATGGGGCGCCGTGGCCGGATGCCGCGTGACGTCATGTATGCGTTTGCCTTTGTAATAAATGACGGGCTTCAGCGCCCTCAAGCTTTCGATATACTCAGCACCGTTTTGCAATTTCATGTGGAGCCTCCTGCTCAATGATTTTTAAGCAACGGATAACAGCCCGTATTTTTCAATGTGACCGTCCGCCAGCGCCTGTATTTTTTCGATCTCCAGCCGTCCCCGCTCGGAAGCGAACAGGTGCCGATATCGTTTTTGTTTTTTCAGATAATCGGCTACCGGTATTTTACGCTTAATTTTGCGGGTAGCGGTGATTTCCCCGTTTTCCTTTTCAAACAGCGGCACCAGTCCGCTGTTGACTCCCAGCCGACCGATCTCAAGCGTAAGATGTGACGGAAAGCTCCACCCCGACGGACAGGGGGTGTCAATCTGGATATATCGCGGCCCGTGATAGGTCATTGCTTTTTTGATTTTTTTCTTTAGATCGCGCAAATAGGCGATCGATGCGGTAGCCACATAAGGAATACCGTGGGCCGCAACGATCTCGGGAAGATTCTTTTTCATTTCGGCTTTGCCCATGGATTGTCGGCCGGCCGGGTCCGTTGTTGTAGCCGCCCAGGCAGGAGTCGCCGCACTTCGCTGGCCGCCGGTGTTCATATAGGCCCCATTGTCGACACAAATGTAGAGGACATCATCGCCACGTTCCAGCATTCCCGAAAGGGCTCCAAATCCGATATCGAACGTTGCGCCATCCCCTCCGATAGCGACCACCCGTGTATGGTCTCGCCCCTGAAACCGCAGGGCGGCGACGACACCTGAGGCAACCGCCGGGGCATTTTCAAACACATGGTGTATCCAGGGCACCCGCCAGGGAGAGAGGCCATAGGGTGAGGTGAAGGTTTCCAGACAGCCGGTGGGTGAAACCAAAATCACATCCTTTCCGGTTGCCTCCAGAATATGTCGAACCCCCAGGGCCATGCCGCAGCCGTGACATGCCCGATGGCCGGAGACAAACAGAGATTCGTCCGGGGTTTCTTTTTTAACGGTCATTTTTTTCTCCTTCGCCTAAGATACGATGGTCGGGTCGAGGTCCACCCACTCCGATTCGGGCAATACCAGTCCCGAGCTGTGAATCTCCTCGGCGCGCGCCACCAGTCGGTGAATCGTGCGGGCATTGATTTCCCGTCCGCCGAGCCCGGCAACAAAATCAACCACCATGGGCGCTTGCGGCCGGCCGAACAGTTTGGCCTTCAGATCAAGGCCGATAGAGCCTTCGCTGCCCATGGAAAAACTGGCATCCATCACAGCGATAACATTGGCGTCCTTTACGGCTTGCCAGATCTCCTCGTGCGGGAAAGGTCGGTAGCATCTGATCTTGAGCAGACCGACTTTTTTACCGGCATCCCGCAGCTCGTCAACGGCATCCTTAACCGTACCGGTGACGGATCCCAGGGCCACTAATATAATTTCGGCACCGTCGATACGGTAGGCCTCGATCAGCCCGCTGTTATCACGGCCGGTCAACGCTGATACGTCACGCAGGATTGCCTGGATTCGCGGTTTTCCTTCGGTCATGGCCTTGTGAATCGCATATTTAAATTCCATCATGACATCCGATTCCGCATAGGAACCCCAGGTTTTCGGCGTGGCCGGGTCCAGATGATGCTCGGGAGCAAATGGCGGAAGAAAATCATCCACTGCTTGCTGGTCGACGAACTGCACCCGCTCGTAAGAATGGGTCAACACCCAGCCGTCCATGCATACCATGACCGGCAGCATGATGTCGGGATCCTCTGCGATTTTGAAAGCCGCCAGATGCATGTCATAGGCTTCCTGGACACTTTCCACGTAAAACTGTATCAGTCCGGCATCCCGCAAAGACATGCTGTCCTGGTGGTCCACCTGGATGTTGATCGGCGCGGATATCGATCGGTTCACGGCGGTAATCACAAACGGCAGCCGCATGCCCGCGCTGGCGTACAAGACCTCGGTCATCAGTAACAGTCCCTGGGAGGATGAGGCCGTATAACTCCGGCTCCCCGCAGCCGCGGCACCGGCGAGTACGCTGGCTGCTGAAAACTCGGATTCGACTTTGACGTACTCAGCACTGATATCGCCATCGGCCACCATTCTGGCCAGGCCCTCGACAATATGCGTCTGAGGGCTGATGGGGTATGCCGAAATGACATGGGGTCGACAGGCCTTCACCGCCAGCGCGACCGCTTCGGATCCCTCTACCACTCTGATGTTGCCCATGGTCTATTTCTCCTCCGGTAATATTTGGATGGCATCGGCCTTGCATTCATAGGCGCAGATGCCACAGCCCTTGCAAAAATCGTAGTCGATTTCATAGCGGTCATCATTGACGTGGACGGCGTCATCCGGGCAAACATCCCGGCAGATACCGCAGTGATTGCACAATTCCTGATCGATTTCCGGTCGCTGGTCTCGCCAGGTGCCGGTCTTGTAGTTCAAAGAGGTTCCGCCCTCAACAACGGCACCTTTTGTCAGTTTCATGAAGTCTCCTTTAAAAATGCGTGGTAACTTTCTGCAACGACCTGCGCGTTTTTTTCCCCGAGTTCACCAGGGAATTTGCTTCTCACGGCGTTGAGCGCGGCTTCCAGCGACAGCTCCCGGCTGAAGCCGGCAAATGTGCCCAGAAGCGCGGTGTTGATGATGGGCCGGCCCAGAATCCTGCGGGCCATCTCATCTGCTGATATGGTGACGGCGTTCGATTTTTCGAGTCCTAAATCAGCCACCGATTTATCCGTATTGATTAAGAGCGATCCGGTCTGCTTCAGACCTTCCGCGACATCGACCTCACTGAGAATGGTGGCATCCTGCACGATGACATAATCGGGCGCATGAACGTGGCTGCGAGTGCGGATAGGGCGGTCACTGAGCCGGCAAAACGCGACGATCGGCTTCCCGCGACGTTCCCCCCCCCCGCCTAAAAATGGAAATGCCTGGCCGTATTTGCCGTCCTCGAGGGCGGCAATGGCCATGAACTGCGCCAGAACGAGAGATCCCTGGCCGCCTCTTCCGTGTATTCGAATTTCTTTCATTGCGTTACTCTCCCCAACCTTTCAACTATCTATCACCTTAATTCGGCTGAAACAGAATCCGCTGCCTTTACGACCGTTGCAGCAAGTTCCTTTTCAATGCGCCCCGGCGTCATCGTAAATATGGAACCCGTGACGCTGATGGATGCAACCACCTGACCCCCCAAGCGGACCGGAGCGGCGACACAGCGAACCCCTTCGTAATATTCCTCGTTATCGACGGCATATCCCTGTTTACGAATCTTGGCCAGCGCTGCCATCAGATCCGATAGACGCGTAATTGTGTTTTTTCCGTAACCTTTCAAGGACTTGTTTTTGTAAATTCCTTTGACCGCCTCATCTTTTAAACCGGCCAGCAGCACCTTGCCGCCGGCGGCCGAATGCGGATCGGTGGCAAATCCCACATACGTGGCGAGCGAGAGGCCGCTCGGGGTGTCCAGCTTGTCGATGTAAACGACCTTGTCACCACGCAGTATCGCCAGATGGACGGCTTCCTGACTCTCCCGGCGTAAGACTTCCAGATGGCGATGGGCAATTTTACGGATATCCAGATTATCTAAAATTCTACGGCTGATTTCCAGAAATCGAAATCCAAGCGAATACTTTTTGGTGTCCGCATCCTGGGCGATGTAATCATGGGGAAGTAGTGTCGAAACCATGTGATGCACCGAGCTCGGGTGCAGGTCGAGAAGACCGCTGATTTCCGTCAGCTTCAACCCCCCGGGATGATCACTTAAGGTTTCAATGACCTTCAGACAGCGTTCGATGGAATTGATTTTCATTTTGTATGAAAATTAATGAGAATATGAAAGCCTTCGACTCGTGCAAAATTCAAGCATGTATTTTCATAATATGAAAATGATTTTCATATACAAAAAAATATATTTTCTGTCAAGTTTAAATTTTAGGATGATTCAAAAAATTGTTGGCCGAAAAAAAGCCTGGCGGCATCACGTGTTCACGTGTTTACGTGTACATACAGATATACGAGGCGGGCTGTTTCACTTTCAGATCAAAATTCGACTTTGCCGGAATGGTGATCGTCTCACCAGCCTTCACGATCCGCCACCCGGATCCCGGAGGCTGGACCTCAATTTCTCCCACGGTTATCGTGAGGTGTTCTTCGCTTTGGGTATCAAAGGTATACTCTCCCGGCAAAACGACACCCGCCGTAAATGGTACGTTCTCGCGCTCAAACCCCAGGCTTTTGACGTTCCCGTCAAAATACGTGTTAACCTTGATCATGTCATTGCTCCTTTTCGAATTAGAGGAGAAATTTTGGCCATCCCCTTCAAGCGGTTTGTTATTTCCCTCGCACGTTCTTCCATTAATGCGCTGGACACGAATATGGCGAAAACGAGATCGTGTGTCAAGCTTGCAGAAACATCGGATGCTGAAAGCATCCGTTAAAATTACATGTATTTTAGCGATAAATTCTGGCCGGGCTTCTTGATATGTCTGAAAAAATTGTTTAGGTTAGCCCACTTCGCATTAAATTTCATGAGAAGCTCCTTGACATCATAAAATTAGACGCTTCATCCCGCAAAGCGGGGCAATGTTCAGGCAATAGGCTTTTATGAAACGAATACCTGCCAATCCATTTGACGCGGTTTCCAGCGGCACCTTAACGGGGATCGGTTTCGGTCTGGTTTTGCTGTCCGCGCTGGGATTTTCAACGAGTATTTTAATGGCCAATATGGCCTATCGGGATGGAATCGATATTCAGACAATCAACGCCGTGCGCCATTCTGTGACGGTCATGCTCCTGTTTCTTTTTCTCAAGATCCGCGGCAAACAAATGAAATTGTCTCCACGAGAACGCTTTGCGGGCCTTGTCCTCGGAATTTCGGTTTTTATGATGGGGGTTGGATATCTGAGCGCCACCCAGTATATCCCGGTTAGTGTGGCCGTGCTAATCTTTTACACGCATCCATTTCTGGTTGCGATCATCGCCCGATTTACAGAAAATGAACCGATCACACCCATTCGTTTGATGGCGATTACGATTGCCTTTATTGGACTTGCGTTGGCGCTGGGAATTCAGTCTGTCGAGGGTTTTAGCTGGTATGGAATCGCATTTGCCTTTTTGGCGGCGCTGGGTGCGGCTTCCTTTGTTACCATCAGCAGCCTGACCATACGCACCGCTGATACTCAGACGGTCAACTTTCACTGTCTGACGGCAGCCACAGTGCTATATGTGGTCTTCATGTTATTCAGCGGTGGTCCGGCAGAGCACATTGCCCTGGCCGGCTGGTTCAAGCTGAGTGTTTCAAGCTTAGCGTTAACCGTTGCTTACGTAACATTTCTTATCGGTATTGAGACCATCGGGCCGGTCAAAACCACAATGCTGATGAACGCCGAGCCGATTTTAACGATCATTTTAGCAGGCATATTGCTGGGTGAACGACTTGCATTTATGCAATTCATCGGCGCCGGATTCGTCATGGCAGGCATCATCTTGTTAACCCGCGAATATATAAAAGGAAGTCACTGATATCCAAGAAGCGCATTTTCTTTCTATCCGACTGCTGAACCGATTGGCTCAAAATGCTCCCATATCTCCCGTGGAGCTGGATCCCACAGTTATCGAGGACGAGGAGGAGTACGAGGACGAATACTAGGTTAGGCAACGTTTTTCTCCTTCGTGCTCGTCGTCGTCCTCGTTCTCGTTATCTAACGCAAATAGTGCGCTTCAGGCGGATTAAGATAGGGTCTAGTTTGCGGTTGCCGTTTTACGGTGTAGGTTTTGCTGCACGACAATATCCGGGCGGCCGGTCAGATGCGCGTGAATGGTTCGGCCCAAGAAGATCTGCTTGCCGTCTGCGGTTTTGGGGATCTTGTCTTCGATCTTTAGTTTTATCGTCCGCGTACTGGTACCGGCGGCTCGGGCCAAATCTCTCACCCGCTGCACCAATTCATCCCGCGCAAAGGCATCGGCATCGGCGAATTTTTTAAAGTGCCTCACGCCGGCCAATCCCTCGATCAGGAATCCGCCTTCCTCATCCGGAATGATGCGCAGCTGGCGCTTGACCACCACATTGCTGGTGATCGCGCCGATGGCGTTGGCGACATCCGCATTTTCAGGCAACACCCCTTCGGTGCCCAGGGCTTTGGCGGCACGCGGCAGGAAAAAGTGGATCGGGGCGCCAATGCCGACCACCGGTCGCTTCAGATCAATTCGGACGGTATACTGATTGTTTTCGCCCGAGAGCAAATTTTTAACCAGGGTCTTGCATACGGGGCAGGTGTGCAAGGCATCAGGATCGACCTCGTCATCCAGTTGGCGCTTCAACAGCTCCAGCGTCAAACGAGTGCCGCCCATGTTCAGGAGGTGTTCTGCCATTCGCGGGATGTCCATTTTTGTCAGGCGCGAGAACATCTGACAGAAGCGTTCGGCTGCGTCCTTGTCCCAGCGTTCAAAGCGGTTCGTCACGTGCAGAAGATCGGTGAGCGTCAGGCCGCAGCGCTGAATGATGAAACTCTTTTCCAAGCGTTCAAGATTCAAGCTCATTTCTAAGAGGGAGGCGGTTTTTTTGAGAAGCTCGTCAATAGAATACGGTCTTGATTTCAAAAGCGTGACAATTTTTTCTTCTAGAGGTGTTAAGTCCAGGTTATCTGGAGAGCCGGTCAGGGCCAGAATTTGCATATCCTGGGTGGACAAGGCATAGCGATCCAAGTGTATCTTGAGAAAATCCAGAGCCTTGTCCGTTCCGGTGTACATCGCGCCCAACCAGGCGATGGGCGCCACCCGACGGGGCCCGAGGCAAAACTGCCCCCTTTCGTATTGAATCAGGCTGTCACCGCCCAGACCCACGGTGCGGATCTCCAGCGCTTTTACGTGGGTCTTATGTCCGCCGACGTTGGATCCGGTCTCGCAGACACTCACCGCGTCGTCAACCAATGCCGCTGTATCCGTTGTGGTGCCGCCCATATCTACGACCAATGCGTCTTTCAATCCCGTCAGATGACGTGCGCCGGCCACACTTGCCGCCGGTCCCGACAAAATCGTCTCTACCGGTCGCTCTTTGGCCATTGCGGCACTCATCAGCGTTCCATCACCTTTCACGACCACGATGGGAGCCAAGATGTTTCGCTGTTCGAGCACCTTCTCCAAATCCAGCAGCAATTTGGTCAGTTTCGGGATGATGCGGGCATTCAACATAGCCGTGTGCGCCCGCGTTTTGAAGTTCAGAATTTCCGACAGCTCGTGGCCGCAGGTGACGAACAGCCCGGTCTCCTGCCGGATGATCTGTTTGACCTTCAGTTCATGGGCAGGGTTAATCACGCCCGCGTAGCCGGAGACTGCAAAGGCTTTGACCTCGTCCTTTGCAACCATTCGCCGCACAAAGCGTATCACCTCCTTTTCATCCACCGGGCTGATTTCCTTTCCCGTGATTTCCAGCTGTCCCGAAATGATGGCCTTTGGCTCGTATGAAATATCTTCCGGTTCGAAACGGCCATACGCCGGCATGATAATCATGCCAACTTTCTGGCCTTCGCCTTCAACAATGGCGTTGGTTGCCAGGGTGGTGGACAGGGACACCATCTCCACCTCCAGCAGTTTTTCCTGATCCAGCTTCGCCAGGGCGTTGTTAATGCCCACGGTGAAATCCCATTTCGTTGTCAGGGCCTTGCTCTTGCTAATGGTCCGATCCTGCTCAAAGTCATAGATCACCGTGTCGGTGTAGGTGCCGCCGGCGTCGATTCCCAACCCGATTTTCAGATAGGCGGTTTCTGGTGCACCTGCGCTGCTTTTTTCCATTACCGTAACTTCGGTTTCCGTCGGCCGGCCTGACTCCGGGTCCCAGATCGGATTGGCCGCAAGGCTCGATTGCAGGGCGTCGAACTCGATCACGTGCTTCGGTGGAACCACCAGGATTTCGTCGGTCGTCTTCCGGGCGGTCAGAAGCGCTTTAATCAGCGACTGGTCACCAACCAGTTTTTCGTATTTCCAGCCGTATTCTTTTGCCATTTCCCGGGCGTACTTTTCATACTTGGGTGAAAGCTTTGCCCCGGTTTCGATGAAGGCGGCTCTCTGATAATTTTTTTTCCAGGTGCTCAGAAATTGGATGGTCTCTTGGGCCTCGCTCTCACCATATTTTTCGGCCAGCTCCTTATAATTCAGCTTTTCGCTTCCATAATAAGCCGTCTGTTTTTGCTGGGAAAGCGGTTCGGTCTTTTCCTCGTACCAGCCCCCCGATATGTAATACGTGCCCGGATATTTTTTGAATTCACGCCGATAAGCCGCATCGCCTCCCAGAAAGAGTGCGATGCAGTCATGGACCTTCGGAACCGCCAACGGAATATCCCGGCTTTGAATTCCAACGGTTCCGCGGCCGCATACGCCGTATCCGATGATGATGCGGTCACAGCGGCCGGAGGCCGAAATCTCGTCGATAGCGGCCTGCAGTTTTTCGCGAAGCAGGTCGGGGCGGTCGTGAAGGCCACCTTCCAGGAATTTGGTGCCGACGTCCGTTCCCAACTCCTCGGCAGCGTATTTGATATCGAGCGCCAGCACAGCACAGGCGATCACGTATGGGTTTTTGTTTCTCAACGGTTTCTCCTTATAAACTTTTTATACTAATTGACTTTCGCGCGTTTTTCAATTTTTTTATTTACAAATTGTTTTTTCAATGCTTTGTAAGCGGTTGCGTGTGTAATGTTGATGAATTCGTAAAAAGGCTGCTTTTCTGACTTTTTACGAGTCTGTCAATGTTAAACCATAATCACTTTTTTCACTGAACGCGATGATTGTGTTCATTATCCATCAAAGGAGGCTTTGCCAATGAGTTCAGAATACAAGCGTTTTCCCAAGCCAGAGTATGAAAGCCGGTGGGAAAGAGCCCGGGAGAGAATGCGAGCTGCAGGGTTGGATGCCTTGTTCATCACGGAGGCCGGCAATTTTACCTACTTCAGTGGCGGCCATGGGGACTTCTCATTTTCCAGACCAACGATTATGGTGCTGCCGCAAAAGGGAAACCCGCTGTTGATCGTTCACGATTTCTTCGAACATTCCCAGCAGCGCGAGTCCTGGGTGGATGATATTCGGACTTATGGATCCTTTGCGGAGTTACCGTTTGATATGTTAAAAGCGACATGGGAGGAGTTGGGCTTGAATACCGGGCGGATCGGCGCTGAGCTGGGGACCGAACAACGCCTGGGGTTGCCGTACAATGATTTTGTCAGAATTACACAGGAGCTCCCCGGGGCCGATTTCAGCGATGCATCCGATCTTTTCTGGGGACTGCGAATGGTAAAATCAAAGGCGGAAGTGGAATACATGCGCAAAGCCTGTTCTATCAGCAGCCAGGCCTTCGCAAAATGTTTTAATAACATCAAGCCGGGGATGACGGAAAAAGATGCAGCCAAGATTTTATATGACACCGCCGTCGAGTTAGGCGGGACCGCCGTCTGGACCCTAAGCAATTCCGGGCCGTATAATTATGAAAGTGGATTTTTACCGAACCCCAGCGAACATATCCTGGAAGCGGGCAATCTGCTCTGGCTGGACACCGGTTGCAAGGTGAATGGATATTCATCCGATTTTTCGAGGATTGCCGCAATCGGTGAACCTTCATCCGATCAAAAGAACATGTATGAAATCGTAAATGGAATCAGCAATACCGCTGTGGCGGCCATCCGCCCCGGCATAAAGGCTTCAGACCTCTCGCAATTATGCAATCGTGAGTTTGAGAAGGCCGGATTGAAGGAAATTTGGGGCGACGGTGACTGCTCGTCGGCTCAATCGAACAGGGCCCAGCGAGTCGGCCATGGGATCGGGATGGCCACGACCGAGCCGCCCCACATTGCGCTTTTCGATGATACCGAACTGAAGGCCGGGATGGTGGTGACGATCGAGCCGACCGTGGTGACAAACTACGGGCATTTTAACATTGAATCAAATGTTCTGGTAACCGAAGATGGCCCTGAAGTGATATCTACAGCGACAACGGAGCTGATTGTGATTTGATGGCTGCCCGTATTTTGCATGAAAATAGATGAGAATCCTTTACAATTAGAAAGGGGTAGTGAAATGATTTTTACGGCAAAAAAAGGCCAAACGAGTTACGGCGAGGCGATCGGCATCCTCTTGCTTGACACGGAAACCCCGTTTATCCTGGGCGATGTCGGCAACGCAACCAGCTACGATTATCCCGTACGGTTCAAAACTGTGGAGGGACTTTTAACCGAGCGCATTTTCGCTCATGATTACAGCTTCATAGAAGGCATGATCGCCGGCGCGCAGGAGCTGGAACGCGAGGGTGTAAAGGCCATTACGGGCGACTGCGGCTTTATGGCGATCTTTAACCAGGAGGTTAAAGAGGCCGTGAGCATCCCGGTCTTTTTATCCAGTCTGCTGCAGATCCCGTTTATACAATCGACCCTGCCGGCCGGCGCCGAGATCGGCGTGCTAACGGCAAATTCAGATTCTTTGACTCCGGAAGTTTTCAATAAGATCGGTTTGAATGATGTCGCCGGGCTCGTGATTCGCGGATTGCAGCATGAAAAGCATTTCAAGGATGCGGTCGTTGATGAGATCGGAACCTTAGACAGTGACGGTATCAGAGCGGAAGTCGTACAGGCAGCAAAGGAAATGACTTCTGATCATCCAGAAATCCGATCTCTTCTGCTGGAATGCAGCATGATGCCACCATACAGCGAGGCCGTTCAACAGGCGACAGGTCTGCCGGTTTACGATTTTTTAACGATGATCGATTTTGTTTACACCGCCGTCGTAAAGAAGCATTTCGCTGACGTGATGTGACCGAACGCTAGGATTGGCTGACCCCCAGCTCTGCCTCGTATTCCGCTGTAATCGTTCGCATGGTTGCGGCGGCCGCTTCCGGCAGCGGTTTTGGTTTATGGTTTTCAATTATATAGCGGGCCTTTTCGTATGCGCGTTCAGTCAGGTTTTCAGCGCCCTGCTCAAACCAAACATCACGCGTACGCCGGTCATATAATTTATTTTGAGAGAATTCTCGCATGTGATCATAGGTATGCTGTTGGGTCAGGTATTCTCCAGCCGGCCCGACCTGGTGAATGACATCCAGCGCCACGGAATCATCTGAAACTTCAATACCGCCAATGACGTTCATCACCATTCTTTCCACTTCGGCATCCATGATGAGTTTTGCGTAGTCAAACGTTAATAAATGGTCAAGCCCCCCCATACCGAAAACGATGTTTGCACCGGCCAATGCGGTTGACATTATGCTAAAGGCAGATTCGTACCCTGCCTGGGCATCCGGGATCTTGCTATCGGACATGGCTGCGCCGGCCAGGCAGGGCAGTCGATAATATTTGGCCAATCTTGTCGTTCCGGCTGCCACTCGCGCTAATTCAGGCGCACCCACTGCGGCAACCCCGGTTTTCATATCCATAATCGTGCTAAGATTCGCGTAGATGCACGGTGTTCCCTTGGCAGTCAACTGGGCCAGAATAATACTGCCCAATATCTCCGCGTTCGTTGTTACGAGTGTCCCCGCAATGGTAGCCGGTGATATCGCACCGGCCAGGGCCATCGGAACGACCAGGAGCCCAACCCCCTGTCGGGCGGCCTCCATAATAACTTCACAAAAATGTTGAGTCATGGTGAGTGGACTGCTGGGACAGACGGTGGCACTAAAAATCGGTCGCTTTTTAAATTCGTCCAGGCCGCCGACACACGCCGCTCCGAGTTGAATCATTTTGTGCAGATTGTTAACATTATCCGCCCCAATCAAGGTGTGTTTCGAGGTGTTATTCAGAATCGCTTCCAGGGCATGGACCGGATATATTTCAGCGGGCACATCACAGGGAATACACGGTCTTAGTAAAACACCAATTTCATCTAGAGAATCACAAATCCGAGCAATGTCGCCACAGTCCTTTTTCATGGCCGGCCGGTGTTCCCGGGTATAGGGATCGATAACCTTTACACACCCCCCCGCGCAACTTAAACTGACCAGTGACGGTTCGAGGATAAAGTCGTCTTCGCGATCTCTTCCGTAGCACCCGAACGTACTGGGCGCCAGCCGGATACAGTCTTCGACAGTATACGGCGGAATTTTAACGATGCCGTGGTCTTTGAAACGCTCCACCAAAGCGCCGGAACCATGAAAAATCTCCATGGCCTCCTCGCTATAAACCTTGAGACCGGTATTTTGAAATAACTGCAGTGTTGCTTGGTGAATGAAATCCAATTCGCTGTCAGAAAGCGACTTTAACCCGAAGCCTGATATATTATGAAGTCCTGCCTTAAATTTTCTTGTCATGATACGACTCCTTTCAGAATTTCATTCCATTTTTGTTTCCAAATAGACGCCTTTTGACTCCTGTATCCTATGGCCCGCTGATAAATCTTGATCATCATCCAGCATGCTGGGCTTTGTAAATATCAAATAATCTAAAAAATAAAGATGTGCAAATCATTTCCATCTATTAAAAAGCGTTGCATATCGGTTGATCATATCTTAAAAAATATTAGTTGAGTATATGTCAAGGGAAAGGAGATAATCGATATGCATCACAGGAGTCGAGCGGTCCATGATGCGGCAATTATTATCGATGCTTTGCAAATCAGCAACTGGGGCGAAGCTGTCTTTCGAAACATGCGTCGTGGCGGATTGACCGCGGTTAACTGTACGGTGTCGGTTTTAGAAAACTTCCGCCAGACCATTGCCAATATCATCGAATGGGATCGTGTATTTAATGAATATTCCGATCTCATTATGCCGATCCGAAGCAGCGCCGATATACAAGCGGCCAAAAAAGCCGGCAAGACGGGGATCATCTTCGGATTTCAAAATACAACCGCGATTGAAGAAGACATCGGTCTGCTGAGCATTTTTCATACATTAGGCGTCAGGGTGATCCAATTAACTTACATGGAGGCCAATCTCGTCGGGCAGGGATGTCTTGAACGAATTGACGCCGGGTTGACGCAGTTCGGGTTGGAAGTGATTGATGAGATGAATCGCCTGGGGGTTCTTATCGATCTGTCCCATGTGGGATATCGAACCACCATGGATGCCATCGAAGCTTCCTGTAAACCGGTTGCGTTTACACATGCCAATCCTCAAAGCCTGTGCAGCCACGCGCGCAATAAATCGGATGATGCCATTAAAGCCCTTGCTCAAAAAGGTGGCGTCATCGGGGCCACCCTGTTTCCCCCGTTTCTTCCGGCTGGAAATGATTCCACCATTGAGGATTTCATCGATGTCATTGAATACCTGGTTGAAATGGTGGGTATTGACCACGTTGCAGTCGGAACCGACTTCACCGAAGGCCAACCCGTGGAATTCTTTGACTGGCTTCTATCCGGAAAATCAAAACAGGGCCCCGCTATGGAGTTGGACTTTCCCATCCGAAACCCGAACGGAATTCAGAATTCAGCTGACTTTCCCAACCTAACCGATGCGCTGTTGACCAGAGGTTACACCGAATCAGAAGCCGGCAAGATTTTAGGTGAAAATATGGTTCGCCTTTTCAAAGACGTTTGGAATGCGTGAAATGACTATCGTAGAAGAGGACAGCCCGTTCCTGTCTGAGATGCTATTTACCATTTCGGCTCATTTTGGCGTAAAAGACGAGCGTTAAATCTTAATCCAAAGGAGTGTTAGATGTGAAAAAAAAAGCCGTACGATATCGCAGAGAAAAAAACGTTGGGATCATCACACTGAACCGGCCCGAGCGACTGAACGCCATCAACCCGGATTTGTTAAATGATTTGATCAGCCAGCTGAATGTTGCCAGCGAGGATGAAGATGTTGTCTCGGTTATACTGACCGGTGCCGGCAGATCCTTTTGTGCCGGCGAAGATCTCAAAGAGACACAGTCGGGCAAAAGCCTGTCCCAATGGACCAAGGAGATCGATGCCTTACAAGAAACCCAACGGATCATCCTGAAACTGGGCAAGCCGTTGATTGCGGCCATAAGGGGGTATGCGGTCGGCGGGGGGCTGGAATTCGCCTTGAGCTGCGATATTCGAATCGCCGCCCGGGATGCCAAATTTGGCTTTCCTGAAACCGGTGTGGGGCTGACCATCACCAGTGCTGGCACCAAGCTGATTTCGCAACTGGTGGGATTGGGAAAAGCAAAGGAATTGGTGTTTACCGGTGAGATTATCGATGCACAACAGGCGCTGCAGATCGGCCTGGTCAATCAGGTCGTCTCCGACACCCAACTTCTGGATGCGGCCCTGAATATGTGTGAACGCATTGGCCGCAACTCTCCCTTATCCCTTCGGCTTTCCCGCATGGCCCTGGATGAGGGACTCCACTCCAGTTTCGAGCAGATTCTGGCGCTTGAGGCCGAGCATTTGCTGGCCTGCGTCACATCCGGAAACCAAGAAAGATTTGTGACCCATAAACTGGCAAGGATGAAAAAGAAGTCGTAAAAATGATCCATAGGGGAGATATCGATGCTGGCGGGCAGGAGTTATGCAGAAATCTATGATCGTTTCTCTTGGAACATTCCCGAATACTATAATGTCGGTGTTGATGTCTGTGATAAATGGGCCAATGAAAAATCCCGGCTGGCGCTCATCTATTTGGCGCCGGACGGCAAAGAGCAGCGCTACACCTTTCGGGATTTGAAAACACGGTCGAATCAATTGGCGAATGCGCTCAGGGCCCACGGCATTGAGAAAGGGGATCGGGTTGGCATCCTGTTACCGCAATGCCCGGAAACCTTAATCTCTCATATCGCCAGCTACAAACTTGGCGGCATCGCCCTACCGCTGCTGACCCTTTTTGGTTCCCTGGCGATCGAATACCGGCTTGCAAACAGCGCCGCCAGAGCGCTGATCACCGATAGCGGAAATTTACCAAAGATCCTGGAAATCAAGGAACGTCTACCTGAACTGAGATTGATCCTGGTAGTCGATTCTGCAGGACAGCCGGGTGTATTGGATTTCTGGGGGTGCGTGCAAAAGGGCAGCCCGCATTTCAAACCCGTCTTAACACGGGCGCATGATCCGGCCCTGATCATTTACACTTCCGGTACCACGGGACCCCCCAAAGGCACACTGCATGCCCACCGAATTCTGTTAGGAATTCTTCCCGGCTTTGAATTCTATCATAATCTATTTCCTCAAGAAGGAGATTTGGTGTGGACCCCGCTCGATTGGGCCTATATCGGCGGCTCATACGATACCCTGTTTCCGGCCCTGCACCACGGTTATCCGGTTCTGGCATTCAGAGCCAAGAAATTTGATCCCGATGAAGCGTTTTTCCTCATGGCGAAATACGGTGTCAGAAATATGATGGCGGTTCCCACGGTCCTGCGACTCATGATGCAGGCCGTGGAAAATCCCAAAGAAAAATATGATCTTCGGCTGAGATCCATAACCGCCGGGGGCGAAACCTTGGGAGCGGAGCTTTATCAATGGAGCCGAAGGGCGTTGGGGGTTGAACTAAACGAGCAATATGGTCAGACCGAGTGCGATTTTGTCATCGGCTTTTGTTCAGAAGTGATGAAAATTGTTCCGGGGGCCATCGGCAAAGCGGTTCCCGGGCATCAGGTTGAAATCATCACCGCTAGCGGCGATATTGCCAAAGCGGGGGAACTCGGTGAGATTGCGATTCGATGTCCGGATCCGGTCATGTTTCTGGAATACTGGGGCGATCCGCAGGCCACCCGGCAAAAATTTAGCGGTGATTGGATGCGCACCGGCGATTACGGAACAAAGGATGAAAGCGGCTATTTCTGGTTTAGGGGCCGGCAGGACGATCTGGTTGAAAGTGGGGGATACCGGATCGGACCCGGCGAAGTTGAAGATTGTTTAATGAAACATGCGGCCGTTAAACTGGTCGGAGTGATCGGGGTTTCCGATGAAATAAGAGGCGAGATCGTTAAGGCCTATATCGTTCTCAAAGAAGGGATCGAGCCCGATACGCTCCTGCAGGAAAGTATTCAGCAGCATGTAAAATCCAAACTGGAGGCGCATGCCTATCCACGGGAGGTTGAATTCATCCGGGAGATGCCGATGACCAAAACCGGCAAGATACTCAAACAGGCGTTGCGCAAAATGCATATGAAGAAAACCCGCCCGAAAAGGAAAACCTGACGAAACACCATTAGATGTTGGCAAGATGAAGTTGGGATGCTATGCATAATCCGCTGAATTGCCACCCAAGCATAACTTACAAAATTCATTCCGGTCATGTCATTTCCTGAACGGCGATATGAATTATAAGATGCCGGTGACCTGATATTGGGTTAGATAACGAGGACGAGGACGACGACGAGTACGAAGCGGAAAAACGTTGCATAAGGCTCGTCCTCGTCCTCCTCCTCGTCCTCGATAAAGGTTTTTGACATAGCTACAAGACAAACGAAAAAAGGAGGTTGTTATGCCCGGGAAAATACCTACCCAAGCGCAAGTCGTTATCATCGGCGGCGGTATTGTTGGCTGCAGTGTCGCCTACCATCTATGTAAACTTGGCTGGAAAGATGTGGTGCTGCTCGAGCGCAAAACGATTGCATCCGGAACCTCCTGGGCGGCTGCCGGTCTGTTGGGGCAGCTCTGGTCGACCAGTGCGTTGACTAAGCTGGCAGTTTACGGGACAGATCTGTATTCACGCCTGGAAGAAGAGACGGGGCAGCCCACCGGCTACCAGCGCCCGGGGTCAATCCGTGTCGCTCAGACAGAAGCGCGCAAGTGTGAATACAGTCGTTCGATGGCCATGGCACGCGCATTCGGCATTGAGATGGAAGAAATTAGTCTGGCAGAGGCACAGAAGCTGTTTCCGCTTTTGCATACCGATGATCTCGTGGCGGCCTGGTTTCAACCGAATGACGGCCACACGAACCCGGAGGACACCACCCAGGCTTTGGCCAAAGGCGCCCGTATGGGAGGGGCCAAGCTGATTGAAGGCGTCAAGGTTACCAATATCCACCTTAAAAACGGTGCAATTGCCGCTGTGGAAACCGATCAGGGCGAAATTGCCTGTGAATATCTGGTCAATTGTGCCGGCATGTGGGCCCGGGAAGTCGGGAAAATGGTCGACGTCAGTATTCCGCTGCATGCTGCCGAGCATATGCACCTGGTTACCAATCCGATTGAAGGAACCTATAAAGGCATGCCCTATCTGCGGGATATGGACGGCTATATCTATATCAAAGAAGAAATGGGCGGTCTGCTCATGGGTGGATTCGAACCCGTGGCAAAGCCCTGGGGTATGGAGGGAATCCCGGAGGAATTTGCCTATACCCAGCTGCAGGAGGATTGGGATCAATGCGAGATCTTCATGCACAACGCGATCAAGCGCGTGCCCGCTTTTGAGGATGCTGAAATCAACAGCTTAACGACCGTACCTGAAAGTTTTACACCGGATACCGCTTATATGCTCGGGGAGGCCCCCGGGGTGAAGAACTTTTTTGTTGCCGCCGGAATGAATTCGGTGGGAATCACCAGCGCCGGTGGGGCCGGACGCGCCCTGGCGCAATGGATCGATCAGGGATATCCTGAGGAGGATTTGTCGTCGGTTGATATTCGGCGTTTTTATTCCTGGCAGGCCAATCATCGTTATTTGTATAATCGCACCACCGAGGCGGTTGGCAATCTATACGACGACCATTGGCCTTTCAAACAGCCAAAAACTGCCCGCAACGTCCGCTGTACGCCGTTTCACGACCGCCTGGCAGCCCGGGGCGCTTGCTTTGGGGTTGTCGCCGGTTGGGAGCGTGCCAACTGGTTTGCACCCGAGGGCGTAAAAGCGGAGTATGAATACTCCTGGGGGCGACAGAACTGGTTCGAATATTCGGCCGCCGAGCACATGGCGATCCGCGAAAATGTCGGTGTTTACGACCTGTCTTCCATGGCCAACTTTCTGCTGCAGGGCCGCGATGCCATGCAAGCGCTGCAGATCATGTGTGCCAATGATGTGGATGTGCCGGTGGGTAAAGTCGTCTATACGCAGATGTTAAATGAAAGGGGCGGTATCGAATCCGACCTTACGGTTACCCGCCTGGCCCGGGACAAATATTTTGTTGTCTCACCGGGGGCAACCGGACCACGGGATTTTGACTGGATCCAGCGCCACCTCCAAGATGATGCGCATGCGATTTTAACCGATGTGACCTCAGCTTATACCATGCTGGCGGTCATGGGACCTCGATCCAGAGATCTACTTGCAAACCTGACGGATGCGGATCTTTCAAATGAGGCCTTTCCTTTTGCCAGTGCCCAGGAAATCGACGTGGCCGACGCCCGACCGCTGGCGGTTAGAATGTCGTTTGTCGGAGAGTTGGGATGGGAGCTTTACATCCCGACGGAGTTTTCACTCAATGTGTTTGATGCCTTGATGGTTGCAGGTGAAAAATTTAACCTGAAACTGGTTGGACTGCATGCGCTCGACTCGCTTCGCTTGGAAAAGGGTTATAAACATTGGGGCGCTGATATTACGCCGAACGACACCCCGTTTGAGGCGGGTCTGGGGTTTTGCGTAAAAATGGACAAGAAAGACTTCATTGGCCGTGATGCCCTCGCCGAGCAACTTAAAACCGAACCGGAACGCAAACTGGTCATATTTACCTTAGAAGATTCTGAACCGCTGATCTACCATGATGAGCCGATTTACCGCGACGGAGAACTGGTCAGTGAAAACACCCATGGTTCCTATTCGCACTTGCTTAAATGTGCGATTGGAATGTGTTACTTAAAAAATTCCGCCGGTATCACGAATGAATGGATAACGTCCGGCAAGTATGAAATCAATATTGAAGAAAAAATGTTTCCCATTAAAGTTCATCTGAAACCGCCTTATGATCCCAAAAGTGAAAGGGTGCGGTTGTAACCGATAGCCGAGCGATGCTTTATAAAGACATATGATAGGTCGGGGTATTCTTCTGCCTCTATTACTCAGCACCTGAGTTTTGCACGAGTCTCCGGCTCGCCCGCAGGGTGAAAATAGATGAGAAATAAAAAAGATCATCATCCGATTTGCTTTTTAAGTAAAAGATTCTCATCTATTTTCATGCAAAATTTATTTCCAGTGCTTTTGCATCCCATCCAGTTCTGCGATCACTTCCGGAGCCAGCGGTGTCGGTTGGTGATCCATGGTCTTGCGAGTCAATTCGCGCAGTCGATCCTCAAAACGTTTAGCGCCCGCCTCTTTCCACTGGTCATAGACCATGCGCTCAAATAGCTTTGAATAGCGAACCTCCTTGAAATGGCTTAATGTATGGTCATCCTGCAGATAGTGGCCCCCCGGACCCACCCGATCAATCACATCAAGGGCAAGGGTTTCCTCGGTAACCGGCAGACCTTTCATAAACTGATTGACATTATGCAATATTTCGTTGACCAGTACCATAAAGGCCGGAGATACCAATGAACCGTGGTCCAACCAACTGCTGCAGTCATGAACCAGACTGGATCCGATGGCCGCGGCGCTGAAAATCTGCAATGCGGCTTCGGTGGCTGCCTGGGCATCACAAAACTTGGCATCCGAGCAGCCGGCGGTGCCAAAGAAGGGCAGCTCATAATACTGGGCCATTTGAGCCAGCGCACCGACCATCAGGCTCAATTCCGGGGCGCCATAAGAAAAAATCGTCGTTTGCATATCCATGATGGTTGCAAATGCGCCGAAAATAAAAGGGGCACCGGGCCGGGCGATTTGCGCTAAGACCAGTCCACTCAAGGATTCGGCACTGCCCTGGACCACCGTCCCGGCAAAAGTCGCCGGGGCTGAACCACAGGCCTGGGGAGCCGGGAAATTGATTAGCGGGATGCCATGCTCTACTGTGAAAAGCATCTTTTCAACCGCAGGGTCATAATACTCCAGGGGTGAAATGGGTTCGGAATATTGAACGATGGTTGGCGCTTTTGCGAAATTTTCTTTACCCCCGCAAATAAGCAGGGCCATTTCATAAATGGCGCGCTCGCTCGCGGCATCATTGCAGCAAAACACTAACGGTTTTTCACAATAGGTCAGCGCTTGCCGGGCAATGACGCGGTCGGCGATTTCGGCCGGCTGATCGGCGGCCATGCCGATGGTCATGGACCAGTGAAAATTTGGTAAGGCATCGGCCAGGGAGGCGGTGATGCGACAATGGTCACTGGTAAACTGCATCCGCTCATCGGTCAACGGGTCCAGGTAGTCCAGGCAATCCAGGCTGGGACCAAACCAGGATTTATCTCCTTCCAGAACGACAGAGCGTTCACCGTTGCGCTTGCCAAGTACAACCCGGGAGGGTGCCTTGCGAATGGCATCTTCAACCAGCCAGGCGGGAATCCGCACCCGGTCGCCATCTACCTTTGCCCCGGCGCCGTCCAGCAGTTCCAAACCGCGCGGATGGGTCATCTTAATACCGGTCCGCTCCAAGACCTCAAGGGTAGCCATGTGAATTTGTTTGATTTGATCATCATTGATAACTTGCAGTTTGGGTTTAAAGTATAACTCGGGTAGCTGGATATGCATATCCTTGCCTCCTTTAACTGTTGGGGTGAATTCTTTTCTCACGAATAAATAAGGTAAAAATTGTTCCTGCCAGAGCGGCGATGGCGAATGAGAGAAAAACCGCTCCGTAAGATTGAAACAGGTCCACGATCTTACCGGAAAGCGGCGTGGTGATAATACCGGCGATGCTTGTGAATGTTGTCAAAAAACCCATACCCGTGGCCGACAATTTTCGGGACAAAATATCCGAAGGGTAGGCGGCCAGAAGGATATCAGGCATGATGATCATTAATCCGACCACGGCAAGCAAGCTTGCAGCCAGGATGATATTGACCCCGAGAGATAGCAAAAATGTCGAACCCGCCAGAATCGCCATGCCCAAAAGAATCAGCGGCTTGCGCCTTCCCCCAAAATAATGGTCTGATAAAAAACCGGCGATTGGCGAAGCAAAAACTCCCGGGAGCAAGACGAGAGCGGCAATTGTGCTCGCGCGGTCGACCGTCATTGCGTAGCTTTCCTGCAAAAAGGATGGAATCCAGACCAGGCAGCCGAACTGCACATAGACAAAACAGAAATAGACCAGCGCTATGGTCCAGAGCACACGATTGCTTAAAACCACCATCAGCCGAGATCTGGGATCATTATCGATCATTTTTTCGAGTTCAATCTCATCCGTAAAACCGGATAGTCCTTTTTCAGCGGGATGATCCTTTACGAATATCCAAAAAATCAGAAGAACTGCCGCCATCATCGCCGGCGGAACCATAAATGCGCTCTGCCATCCGAAATGATCACCGAGATATCCGGAAAGCCGGATGCCGGCACTGCTGCCTCCGGTTACGCAGGTTGCGAATAACCCGATCGCCGTTGCGCGTCTCGACCGTGGAAACCAACTGACAATCAGTTTGAGGGCCGACGTCCAGCCCATTGCCTGACCAAAACCGTTGACACATTGCCCCAGGGAAAGAACCCTGAAGGTCGACCCCTGACTGAAAATGAGATTGCCGGCGATCGAGATCAGGGCACCACCGGTTATAATTTTTCGCGGACCAAAACGATCGGCTAAATAGCCTGAAGGCAGTTGAAAAATGGCATAGGGTATAAAAAAAAGCGCCATCAACCAACCGGCCTCGGCATTTGAAATGCTTAGATCTGCTTTTAAGAGGGGAATCATGGGAGAGTAATTGAACCGGTTCATATAGTACATTCCGAAAAAAAGCCACGTCAGGAAAAGCACCAAACCGGCTGGTGACCGCCATCCATATTGTTTCAAGCCAGACTCCCTGTCTGTCATTCGTCATCCAATTTCATGCAAACTTCAGGAAATAAATAAGCCGACCGGTTCAGTGATTTGATCCGGCCGGCTCGTCAACTTCGGCTTTCTGAAAACCATGGGTCTAATGAAACCCGTGATCTGTTTTGGTCTTTGCCATCGCTGTACCGCAGGTCTTCATTGCCGGTAGAATTTCGACCAGAACATCTTTTAATTGCGACGCGATCACCGGCCGCAAACTATCGACCCATCAACTCTTTTCCCTTATCAACAGCGCTGGCTGCATTTGACGCATAGCCATCTGCACCAATTTCTTCGGCAAATGACGCTGTTATCGGTGCGCCGCCCACCAGTATTTTGACCTCATCTCTGATTCCCGCTTCTTTGATGGCATTGATGGTTTCACCCATCTTCGGCATGGTGGTGGTTAACAATGCTGACAACCCGATAAGCTTGGCGTTGTGTTCCTTGATCGCATCCACGAACACCTGTGGTTCTTTATCGATACCCAGATCTACGACTTCAAACCCGGCACCCTCGAACATCATGCCCACCAGATTTTTGCCGATATCATGTAGATCACCCTTGACTGTGCCGATCACAAGCGTTCCAATGGGTTCTGCGCCGGTCTCTGCCAACAACGGCCGCAAGATTTCCATGGCACCGTGCATGCACTTTGCACACCGTAATACTTCGGGAATGAACATTTCTTCGGCCTTGAAGCGTTGCCCCACAACATCCATACCCCCTAATAGTCCCTGATCCAATATATCCGACGGTGCTGCCCCCCCATCCAGCGCTTCCTTGGTCAGGTTTACCACCTCGTCAATGTTGCCGACGATCAAAGACTCAGCCATTTTTCCAAGC
>Ga0255054_10000239_pt1 | contig 32099 bp, 30 predicted proteins | sample JV7_2_23_MG_FD_188634 | JGI IMG/M metagenome (GOLD analysis project Ga0255054, IMG submission 188634) | Seawater microbial communities from Jervis Inlet, British Columbia, Canada - JV7_2_23 | ecosystem: Environmental > Aquatic > Marine > Inlet | place: Canada: British Columbia | collected... | reverse complement strand
CTGCTATGGTTTTTTCCCTGGTCCGGTCACCATGGAAGAGTATAAGACAATACACGGGAATGACGAACGAATACGAGAGAAGAGCCTGCGAGCCGCTGTTCGTATTTACTATAATGTTGTAAAGAACTTCTGCGAAGAAAAAAAATAAAGAGGAACAAATGGAGGATTTGATGAATCAGGTCCACCCCCTAGATAAATTAATTCATTTATCTACAAATCTATAAGGTGGGCTTGATAAATCAAGCCCCTACAGAATATGAAACAAACCCTACACGAAACAAATAAATAGTTTATTTTGCAGAGGTGTCTTCTTCCATGATGCCGAAGGTGTTTCCTTCTGTATCCTGGCAGAGAGCAAAATATCCAACGCCTGGAATGCTCTGCTTTGGGGCGACAATTTTGCCACCAGCTTCAGTAATCTTGGCTATAAACTCATCTGCAGACGGGACATCGATAGTGTTAGTTGTTGATGCACCAGGGTGTTCGCGTTTCATTAAACCACCATCGATACCTGGTTGATCCTTAGGTCCGGTCATGATAAGCCAGTAGTCCATAGGACCTTCCCATTTTTTGATTTCCCATCCAAAAGCATCGGTATAAAACTTGATGGCCCTTTCCGGATCATCCACACTAATCTCAAAATGAGTAACTCTTAACATTTAAACCTTCCTTTCTATTGAATTTTGATAAATATTATAAAATAAGTAGGGAAAAAATTCAAGGAAAAGAAATATGCTTCGAGCTTCTTTTATTTGATCGTGTCAGTTTTTGATCATATCCGCCCGGATAAGGATATCGAACCCGTCATAATAGTAGCGGCGTATACCTTTATCCTCTTTGTATTCTCCCTTTCCTGCCATTATTTCCTGGAAAGCCGCCGAGACCCGGGAGATGACTTCGCTCTTAACCCAGGGATCATTGTGTCCGGCGCAGAGATAGTCATATTCATCAAGACGGCTTTTCATTTTTTCTATGGAGGCAATGTAAGCTTCGATATTCACGTCATCAGGATAAGCATACAAGGGGCCAGGAAAAAAAGTGTCTCCTGTAAAAAGAATTCGGTTTTTCTTGTCCAACAGGCAGATGGAGCCGGGAGAGTGACCGGGAGTGTGGATAACCTCTAATGTTTGGTCTCCAAGGTCGATGAGAGCACCCTCGTCCAGAAGCGTGGTTGGCTCTACGGGTGGAATCTCCCACGACGCAGCGTCAAATCCCTCGGGAAGCGGTTTCCAGATAGAATCCCCAGTGACACTACTCTGGAGCGATGAATTTTCGACTCTTGCTCGAAGCCTGTCTATACAATAAGCATCGTTGAAACAAGCGATCTCTTCAAACTGATAATTGTTACCGATATGGTCCCAATGTCCGTGGGTATTCACAACCGAGACTGGCATATGGGTCAGCTCAGAAACTGCCTGCTTAAGGTTCCCGATCCCAGTCCCTGTGTCGATAACGACTGCTTTATCTTTTCCGATAACAAGATAGCTGATAGCCTCCTCAAACTGAAAAGGCTCATAAACAGCAAAGGTGTTATCAAGGAGTCTGTAAACCTCAAACCACTTTTGGCTGGTTTCAACTTTTTCTAATTTTGCATATATCGGACGCGGAAGTTTCTCCCACCATTTTGCTGGTTGGATGAGTTCTGATCTTTTCTCCTCGACATCTTGTTTTTTCTCCACAGAGCATCGAACAAACGCTAAAAAGGCAGGTAAAACCAGGATAAAGCAGATAAGAATATTTCCGTTTATACTTCTGAGCGAAAATTTCCTTCTTTTTTGCATTTTTTTCTCCCTTTAAAAAAACTTATAGCTGAGAGATGCGGCTAAGTCAACTCATTTGATATAACAAGTAACCTCGTGTGATTGACATAGGATTTCACCAGTGTTATATGCTATATGCTTAAGGCCACAGAAAATGTTTGGAGTCCCCATTTTTCTCATCCTGATGCATCATGAGAGGTTGGGCCAATCGGAAAAAATTGAAGGCTTTGAATTTCAAAATAAGCTGCTTTAAAGTCTAAGAAAAAAAATTCATGGATTTTATTTGAAATTTAAGGAGGTTAAAATGGAAAAAGCTCCTCAAAAAAAGACTTTAAGAAAAATTCTTCTCTCAACCTTTGTTATAGTTTTTGTGATAGCTCTTATCTCTTTTATGTATGCAGTAGTTTCAGGAGCGGAAGGCAAGTCAGCTTCCCTTAAGCCCGTTGAATATAACCAGAAACAGTTGGTGATGATGACTGTGCAGGGCTTTATTGCACCTCCAGGATTCAGTGAACCACCCTACGATATCGACCCCCAGGGGAAAATTCATGTGCTCCCAGGTATAGGGAGTATTACATATAATTTCCGGACGGGCGATTCTGCCGTTCATATCGCTGGCGACCATATCGAACCTGCTGTATCCCTCTACAATCCAGGCAGAAACGGTGGCGGCTCAAGCTATGAAAGCAGAGGGCTAAACGGACTCTCTTCTATCGGAAACAAGGTTCTGGTTCTCACAGGCGAAGCCAAAGGGGCAGAGGGCAGGGTTGTCGGCAAACATGGCGGTGCTGAGCATGTCATGGTTGATTTTCCCGATGATGTAGTTTTTAAAGAACTGGCAATAGAGGATAAGATGCGGGTTTATGCTATCGGAGTGGGGATGGAATTAAAGAACATCCGGGGAGTTAGGGCCATAAACATGAGTCCTCACCTTTTGGAAGCTTTAACAAAAGCTGGCATGGGTGTCACCGGTAAGGGGAAATTACGCATTTCAGTAACCCACAGCATCCCGGCAAAAATAATGGGTTCAGGGCTTGGCCGATCTCATGTCTACAGGGGTGATTACGATATTCAACTGTTCGATAAAAAAACCGTTAAGGAGCATAATCTGGAAACTCTTCGCTTCGGGGATATCGTGGCCATAATAGATGCTGATCATACTTATGGCCGAATTTATCAGGAAGGTGCTGTTTCTGTTGGAGTGATAACCCACAGTCGAAGCTCAGTGGCAGGCCATGGGCCGGGAGTGACGACGCTGCTTACCTCACGTGATGGGAACATAGAAGTAGTTATCGATCCCGATGCTAATCTGTCAAAACTACTGAATATCAGGTAAAGAAATTTAGCTGAGATCAGTATAATTTATTAGCGAGTAACAGTAACTGAGCAATAGTTATTTAGCAACTTCAGCTGAGCAGCGGAAATTGAGCTTTGTGGGACCCTTTTGAGCAAAAATGGGGCTTGGCCCCATAAACATAAATCAGATCTATCATGGATATAATTCATCCCCTCCTGGACAAAGAAAAACAGCTCCAAGCAAAACGCTATGAAAAAGAAAAGCGTCTGCTGGGACTTGCCAGTATGGCTCTCTCGCTTGTTATTTTGTTCGGCTTTTATTTCAGCGGTTTAAGTGCCTGGTTCGCAAACCTTCAAATCGGAAACTCTATAATCTGGACTTTTCTCCTTTATGTGCTGTCATTTCAGATGATATCGGTATTCTTTGGTTTCCCACTTAGCTTTTACAGCAGTTATGTCCACGAACACAGATGGAATTTCTCGAATCACACGGTCAGGAGCTGGCTCTGGGAACAGATTAAAGGCTTCTTAGTCGGCCTTATTCTAATGCTCATCTTACTTGGTTTGTTGTTCTGGATCATGGCTGTCTACCCTCAGAGCTGGTGGTTGATTGCGGGCCTGGCTTTTGCTTTTGTGAGCGTTGTCCTGGCAATAATATTTCCTGTCGCTATCCTTCCGATTTTCAACAAATATACTCCTGTAGAGAATAAGGAACTGACGGATACTCTGGAGAGAATGCTCTCTGAGGGAGGTTTAAAAAGCAGCGGCTTTTTTAAAGAAGATATGAGCCGGCAGACAAAAAAGGAAAATGCGTTTCTGGCTGGGCTGGGCAAAACAAGGCGGGTGGTTTTAGGGGATAACTTGATGGAAAACATGTCTATCCCGGAGATTGAGTCAATCATTGCTCATGAGGTTGGACACTATAAGAGCAGGCATATCTGGAAAAACCTTGTTATCGGGACTCTGGAGGGGGTGGTTGCCTTTTTCATATTAAACTTGGCAATGAGATCGATATTTCCCCAATTTCTCTCCTCAATCAGCTGGAATCTTACCCTCTTTCCTGTATTTGTTATCATGGCAGGCGGTATTTCAGCCTTTCTTTTTAGCCCTTTCAGCAATGCAATCTCACGGTATTTTGAGAAGAATGCAGATCGATACGCCCTGGAAAGCATTCATGATAAAAAAGCATTTATGACTGCCATGGCGGGACTCGCAGATAGGAATCTTTCAAACGCCTATCCGGAGTGGTGGGTTAAGCTTCTTTATTATTCTCATCCTCCGGTTGGCGAGCGTCTGGCGATGGCGGAGAATTATAAAAATGAAAAATTGGAAGAAAACAGCTGAAGTCGCCATCATTGGTGGCGGCATAATGGGAGTCAGCGCAGCTTATTCCCTGGCCAGGCGAGGGGTATCAGATGTAGTTGTCTTGGAAAAAGAACTTCTCGCTCAGGCTTCTACTGGATTGAGTGTCGGAGGTATCCGGCAACAATTCTCCAATCCTGCGAATATTCGCCTGTCACAAGAATCCGTTCGAGTGTATGAGCGCTTCGAGGAAGAATTCGGCGCAGATATTAAATTCCGACAGGTAGGCTATATTTTTTTAGCCCGGAAGGAAGATACCTGGAATGATTTTTTGTCCAGTGTCGAAACTCAACGACAGCATGATGTTCCTGTAGAGGTGCTTTCCCCTGAAGATATAAAGCAGAGATGGCCCTATTTGAATATCGATGATCTGAAAGGCGGAACATTCGGTCCGAAAGATGGCTATGCAGACCCTTATCTTGCAGCAATGGGTTTTGCAACTTCTGCGAGAAAGCTTGGTGTCCGAATCGAAGAGGAAACAGAAGTGACTGGCATAAACATCGAAGGTGGCAGAGTTAAGGGGATTGAGACAGCCAAAGGCTCAATCTCGGCGCCGGTCGTCGTTAATGTAGCCGGGCCCTGGGGAGGAGAAATTGCCAGAATGGCCGGATCTGATTTGCCCGTAAAACCTTTCCGGCGTCAGGTATTCATGACAAAATCCTTTGATGCCATTCCCAAGCCTGTTCCGTTGGTCATTGATCAGGATGTCACCTTTTATTTCCGGAGTGAAGAGCCCGGCATTATCATGGGAATGAGCGATCCAGATGAGCCTTCGAGCTTTAATTTAAATGTTGACCGGGATTTTCTGGAAAAGATAATAGAGGCCGCAATCCACCGCGTTCCTGTCCTGGAGAAAGCTGAGATCTTGCGGGGGTGGGGAGGACTATATACTATAACTCCTGATGATAATCCGATAATAGGTGAGGCGCCGGGTGCTAAAGGACTCTTCTCTGCTATCGGCTTTTCAGGTCACGGTTTTCAACAAGCACCGGCAGTAGGCCTTATCTTAAGCCAACTCATCCTCGATGGTCAAACCAATTTTGACTTGAAGCCATTTTCTTATGACCGGTTTGGGAAAAAAGAACAAAAGGGAGAAAAAAAGGTGGTGTAATACTATGAAATTAAAAATACTCACTCGAGATGAAGTGGCTATGGCTGTGAATATGGCCGAAGCCATAGAAACAGTCAAAAAAGCCTTCATTCAACTCTCTTCTGGGAAAACAGAAATGCCTTTAAGGACTCAGGTTCCAGTGGAAAAGCGAAAGGGAGTAACCCTTTTCATGCCAGCATATCTGGCAGATAGCGATGCCATGGGAGCTAAAATTGTCTCTGTTTTTCCTAATAATCAAGAGAGAAAGCTGCCCACGGTTCATGCCGTAATGATTGTAGTGGACGCAGAGACAGGTCGGCCGACGGCTGTTATGGATGGTACATATCTTACAGCTTTGCGCACAGGGGCGGCCTCGGGCGTTGCAACGGACCTCATGTCCCGGAAAGATGCCCGCGTCGTCGCTATTTTTGGAGCAGGGACTCAATCCCGAACGCAATTAGAAGCAATCTGCACAGTCAGATCCATCGAAAAAGTCTGGGTTTATGATGTAATGCCCAGGGCCGCTATCTCTTATGTTAAAGAAATGAAAAAACAGGAGAATCCAATTCCTGCAGATATTTTCGTTGCTGAATCACCTGAACAAGCGGTCAGTGAAGCTGATGTTATCTGTTCAGCTACTACTTCCTTTAGACCTGTGTTCAACGACTCTGACCTTAAGCCAGGTGTCCACATAAACGGTGTTGGCTCTTATACGCCAGAAATGCAGGAAATTCCGGCGCCCACTGTCGTTCGATCCAAGGTGATCGTTGATTCTCGCCAGGCCGCACTTGCCGAAGCTGGGGATCTAATAATTACCATAGAAGGAGGTTTCATTTCAGATAGGCATATTCATGGAGAAATAGGAGAATTAGCAGCAGGTAAAATTTCTGGTCGTGAATCAGAAGAGGAGGTGACATTCTTCAAGTCAGTGGGCCTGGCAGTTCAAGACGTATCCGTTGCTGAGCTTGTGCTGAGCCGGGCCAATGAAATGGGACTCGGTCTTGATGTGGATATTTGAAACATGATAATTACTTAGAGTTATAAAATTTATGAAATATTGACAATTTTATAACTCAGAGTTATATTGGCTAACAATAACCATTTACCTGAGCAAATAATGTCTGCAATCCTAGGAACAAGGCTCCGAAGGGAAAGAGAAGAGCTTGGGATCACCCAAGATGCCCTGGCTAAGGGTGTAGGCCTATCCAGCGAATTCATCTCCCTCCTTGAATTGGGAAAAAGAATGCCAAGCCTTGAAACTTTAACCGCTCTTGCCGATTACTTTCGAAAAGATGTCTCCTATTTTTTAAAAGAAAAAGAGGAGACTTTTAAAATCATCCTTAGAGCAGAGGGCCTGGAAGAAAAAGCGAGAGCGGAAATAAAAAAGTTCAAAAAATATTGCGAAGAGTATATGCAACTCGAAGACTTGACAGGACGCCACCTTGAGCCCGGTCCTATTTATGCCTATATATCCCCAGAGAGAATGGCGGATGAAGAAAGGCGCAGGCTGGGATTTGGAGACGAACCCATCCGGGATATTTTCTCTCTCCTTGAACTTAACGGATTACATATTGTAAGGCAGCCCATCCCGGAGAAATCAAACATCTCAGGCATCTTTATCTTTTTTGAAGTAGAAAGAGCGGCCTTCGCCTTAATAAACAGCGCTCAAACCATCGGCCAGCAGGCCTTAATTGCAGCCCACGAATACTGCCATTACCTCAAGGATAGAAACGCTGGGCCTATAATCGATAATCCGGATATTTTTATCGATGAGTACGTTTCTCTCTACCATCCCCGCGAACAGTTCGCTCAAACGTTTGCAGTCCGCTTCCTGATACATCCCGTAAAAGTCAAAAAGATCATCGATAAAGATTTTCATTCAAAGAAGCTAAGTTTTGCTGATGTTCTTTACCTTAAGCGCTACTTCGGCGTAAGTGCTCTCGCCATGCTTCGAACGCTTAAGGACTTAGAATATCTTTCGCGCTCCAAATTTGAGGAGTATCAGAAACTCGACCCATCTCCTTATGAGGAAGTATTTTTTGGAAAGCTGGCGGAAGAGGATAGGTTAAGAAAGGGAGCGAAAGGAGTTGTTTTCTCCAGCCGGTTGAAAAACTTAGCTCTCGAAGCGTATAAGAAGAAAAAAATCAGCGCAGAAAAATTGTCCAGATTCCTAAAGCGGGATAAGAACAAGGTTAAGTCTCTATTAGAGAAATAAAAATTCTGGGCATAAAGAGCGTTATGTGCTGGATCTATTCACTTTGCCATCAAGCCTTCTCCCTTTACGGCAATTCCTAATTTGCTGTCAAAAGTTAAGAGAGTTAATTCAGGGATCTGTTTTTGAAGCGTTTTTGCTGTGGCTAAGTGCCAGAGGTGTGTGCTTTTCAACGGCCATTTTTTAGAAAAGGCTCCAAGCTTATCCCATTCTGGCCAAATATTTAAATATCTCCATGGCCCTGTCTTTAGTGCCTTAAAAGCGACGTCTATTAGAATGTCAGCTACAAGCTTCTCTCGTTTAATGCGGGATATCACTGCACAAACCTCGGTATAGCTCAGAGTTGAGATTAAATGGACGCCATTTTTTCTGTACCAATTCAAGGCCTCTTTACTGTGGGCATCTTTGAATAGGGCAGAAAGGATACTGGAAGAGTCCCAATAAACCGCGACAGGAACTCTTTTCGTCATAGATTTCTATCCTCCTTGAGAAATTTCTGGGCAAGTTCGTCAGGAATAGGTATGGGAATAAGGAGTTTTTTCACCGTTTTCTTTTTTCGGGGCTCTATCCAGCCCTGTCTTTCAAGCTCATGAATGCGTTCAGCTAAAGGGAGAGAATCTGCGGGCATAGGAACAATCTTGCCCACTGGATTACCTCGATCAGTTATTATAATTTCCCTGCCTTTTTGGACATTTTTTAGCAATTTGCTAAGGCTTATCTTAGCTTCGCGGATGCCAACACGTAATGATTGCATTGTTTTTTCGCTTTTTATTTGTAATTACAATGACTACATCAGAATAATAGTTATTGTAACTACATTTTGTCAAGCGGTTCATTTCAGTCTTGAAGCTCAAATAAACTCTGTTTGACATTGTCCTCAACAAGGTGCTACATTTTGTGCCAGCATCTGGGAACAGCGAAATATGAAAAAAATTCCGTTTTTGCTTTCACTCGCCGGCGGATTTTTCATCACCCTCATAAGTATCTATGGATTTTCTTTGCTTCTCCAGCGCCCTGGTCTTCCTCCCGAAATAAAGGATCTTCTCCTGAAAGAAGATGTAAAGCTAATTCAGATAGATGACATAAGAATTGAACAAAAAATGGACGAGGAATTCATCCTGAGCCAGAAAGCCATCGGCGAACAGTCATCTTTCTTCATCGAAACAGACGGTAAGATAGAGGAAAGAGAAGCTGAGTTTGTTTACTACTATTCAAAGAGTTTTTTTCCATTAGTATATCTCCTTATAGGTATTTTCTGCTTCATTATCGCCATATTGGTTTTCCTTCTACGCTCAGAAGATGCAAGAGCGCGCATCTATTACTGGGCTTCTTTTGCCTTTGCCTCAGCCGTCATCATAAGCGGAGGATTTTACTGCCTGAGAAAAAGCTGGCTCTCGTACATCCCCGGAATTTTATATTATTTTTGCTATCCTTTGGCTCCTGCGCTTCTCCTTCATTTTTCTTTTACATTCTCAAAGGTAAGACTCAAGATAAGCAGGTTTGTCATTTACTTTCCCGCTCTAATTTTTATGGGGGTCCTGGAGACTAAATTTCTGCAATCTGGTTTGAATTCTTCAATAGAAGCCCATAGGGCCTATGAGTCTGCTTTTTATGTCTTTCGCGGATATCTTGTTTTGTTTGTCCTTTCAGCGATTCTAAGTTTTATTATTAGCTATAGGGAGGCTTCTCTTGAAGAAGAGAAAAGGCAGATAAAGTGGATCTTTTATGGCCTTTTTGTCGGACTGGTACCGTTTATTCTTTTATACCAGCTCCCCTTGGCTATAGGAATAAATCCTTTGCTGCCAGAGGAACTGTCCAGCGCATTTTTTATCTTCATCCCTTTAGCTTTCGCTTTTTCCATTGTTAAGTTTAAATTGATGAACATAGAACTTGTTATCAACCGAAGCCTTGTCTATTCCATGCTAACTGTTTTCACCGTCAGCATATATCTCTTTTCTGTTTACACACTCGGTGATATTCTCTCTAAATTCTTTTCTGCCCGAGAAACAACCGTTTCTTTAATCGGAGCTCTTGTGGCAGCTGTTGCCTTCAATCCTGCGCGGAAAAAAATTCAAGCATTTGTTGATAAAGCTTTTTTCCGCACGAATTATGATTACCGGAAGAGCATTCTCAGTTTCAATGAAAAAGCTCATAAGATGGCCAGCAGTGATCATCTAACTGATTTTTTCCTATTAAAAATAAAGAGTATTTTATCCCTGGAACATATCGGAATTTTTATCTATTTGTTAATTGCCGGAAAACAAAAGCTGTTGATTGCTAAGAATGGAAAAGAGAATCTTGCTTCTTTGTCTTCTCTCAGTTTCGATTCAGAAAAAATATTTGCCAAAAAAAGGGCAGTCCGCACAGAAGAAGATATGGATTTTTCGAAAGAACCCCTCCTTGAAGAAAAGAATTTGGAGTTAATCATCCCAATTTTTTTTAGGTCGGCTGACCTGGCCGGTTTTTTATCCCTGGGAAAGAAAAAATCTGGTGAAAGGTACACACGGGATGACCTTGAGCTTTTGCTCACTATAACCCGGGAACTGGCTTTAAACATGGAGAGGATCAGGCTTCAGGAAGAAGTGTTTGAAGAAAGGGCGGAGCGAAAAAAGTTGGATGAGATCAACCGGCTTAAAACGGAATTTATCTCCTCTGTATCCCATGAACTTCGGACCCCGATGAGTTCTATTAGAGGACTGGCTGAAGTACTCCAGGCAGGAAAGATAAAAGACAAAGCAAAACAGAATGAGCTCATAAGCCTTGTGGCCGATGAAAGCGCCCGTCTTTCCAGGTTCCTTCTCAATATACTCGATTTTGGAAAAATTGAACGTCAGACTAAAACTTACATTTTTCAAAATGCGGAGATTCAGCCAGTTGTCAGAGAAACAGTAAAACTTTTTCTGTACAGATTGAAATCAGAAGGATTTGTTCTCCAGACGAATTTGCCGGAAAATCCTCTCCTTTTAGAGATAGACAAGGATGCTGTAAAACAGGCGTTGACCAATCTCATCGATAATGCTATTAAATATTCGTCAGATGAAAAGGATATAGTGATTCAAGTCGTCGAAAAAGAAAAACAGGTAGAGATTAAGGTTAAAGATAAGGGGATTGGAATTCCATCCAAAGAGAAGGAAAAGATTTTCGAGGGATTTTATCGGCATGCTGAAGCGAGCCGACACAATCCAAAAGGTGCAGGACTGGGACTAAAAATTGTCAAACACATCATGGAAGCTCATAAAGGGGAAGTTAAAGTTGAGAGTAAATCGAGTAGGGGCAGCACTTTTAGTCTGATTTTCCCAAAGCCATGAAAAAAATATTAATCATCGAAGATGACAAAGCTTTACTTGAAACCTTTAAATGTTTCCTAGAAACAGAAAACTTTAATGTTGTCTCTTCCAGCGACGGAGAAGAAGGATTCCGGTTAGCCTGCCAGAAAAAAATTGACCTGATTCTTCTCGATTTTACACTTCCTTCTTTAAGTGGGTTGGAAATATGCAAGAGGCTTAGGGCAAAAAGGATAATGACGCCCATTATCATGCTTACAGGCGAGAAAAAGGAAGAGATCGATAAGGTCTTAGGTCTAGAGCTTGGAGCGGACGATTATCTCATTAAGCCTCTTGGGACAAAAGAGCTTCTGGCCAGGATAAATGCTGTGCTCCGCCGCACTAAACCCGAAGCGGCAGAAGTTGAAGAATACTCTTTTGGTGATGTTTACATAAATTTTAAAAAGCAAATTGCGTCTAAAGGAAAGAAAGAACTCAACTTTACTGCTAAGGAATTGGGCCTTCTTAAGCTTCTTACTTCTTGTGAGGGAGAAGTTGTTAGCCGGGAAACTATTCTTAACGAAGTATGGGGATATGACAAATTTCCAACAACAAGGACAATCGATACTTTTATCCACCACCTGAGGCAGAAAATCGAGAGTAATCCGGCCAAACCTGTTCATCTAATTACAGTCCCCTGGTCTGGCTACAGATTTCAAAAGTAAAAATATTTTCCTTATTCTAGCTTTCCTGTTTTTATGTAGGGGTTTGATTCATCAAGCCCACCTTTTGATCATTCCTGCATGAATTTGATTCTTCTGTAGGGGCTTGATTCATCAAGCCCACCTTTTCGATTATATAAATAAACTGAACGGTTTTAATTTTTCTTATGTATGCGTATGGGTTTGATTCATCTAGCCCACCTTTTGATCATTCCTGCATGAATTTGATTCTTCTGTAGGGGCTTGATTCATCAAGCCCACCTTTTCGATTGTATAAATAAACTGAACGGTTTTAATTTTTCTTATGTATGCGTATGGGTTTGATTTATCAGACCTGCACTTTTGTATAAAATGGGGACAGTCTTCATTTTATACATTTTTTTCTCATTTTTCTTGCCTTTCTTATATCCCTGCCTTTTTAACAAACTTTTAACAAACTCTTAACAACTTTTTGACAACTTTTATCTTCAGGGGAGCTAAATTATCAATGAAAGATGGATGAATTGAAAAAGAAAGAAACAAAGGAGTAAGAAAATGATCGTACTTTTAAACAAATATTCAAACGGTGGTAAAAGTGTTGAAAAATGGGAGGAGTCTAAACCAGAGCTGGAAAGCAAGTATTTTAGAGGAAATTATACTTTAATTTCTGATTTCGAAGATTTCAGCAAAAGACTATACAACGAGTTTCACAAGGGAGAACGAGTAGTAATAGGAGCTGGTGGCGATGGGACCGTAAATTTTTTATTAAATCAAGTAATGCAGCTGAAAAAAGAAGAGAGAAGTCAGTTGATTATGGGAGCTATAGGATTAGGTTCAAGCAATGATTTCCACAAGCCTTTTTCTGAGGATAAATATTTAAGTTGTGAAGTTCCGTTAAAACTTGATTATGAAAATGCCGCTGATCATAACGTAGGACAGGTTGACTTCGAGGATGAGAAGGGGAAATGGAACAGAAAATATTTTATCATCAATTGCAGTATCGGAATCATCGCTAAAGCCAATTACCTGTTTAATTCAAAAGAAAAAGTTATAAAATGGCTAAAACCTAAGTGGGTGATGGGAACAATCTGGTATGCTGCGCTAAAGATACTGTTTGCTTCCAAAAATGTCCTAGCTAAGATTAAAGTTGAGAATAAAAAGATTTCTACAGAAGTCACCAGTTTGAGTGTTGTTATCAATCCTCATGTTAGTGGTAATTTCTGCTACGATTTCAATATTAATTCCCATAGTGATTATTTAGGTGTTGGTCTTTGTGAACGGATGGGAATACTCGCCAGATTAAAAACAATTATCTCTTTAACTCGCGGCAAGTTCATGGGCTTACCGAAAACTCGATCTTGGATGGCCAGGGAGATCGAGATTAAACCGGATTCTCCAACTCCTTTGGAACTGGACGGAGAAGTCCATCTAGCACGAAGAATCAAAATCAAATTGCTTCAAGGAATTTTAAAAATAAGCCAATGATGAAAAATATTTTAGAAAACCAGCAGATTTAGATAAGGGTAATATGATGAAAATCCAGAAAATAAACTCCTATCCTTAAGGATTTATCATGGCTAAGAATCGATATGCGAGCAGCTTGAGCATAGTTTTTTGGAAAGCTTTTTGGTCAACAATGAGACCCTACCTTATTTTTGTCTCAGGAGCCGCGGGATTGGTTGGACTTGCGTTCATTGAAGATCCCAGAATTTTCAGGATCGCCTTAGGTTTTATTCCCCTGTTTTTATCCTATGGATTAGGACAGGCTCTGACAGATTGTTTTCAGATGGATACCGACGCACTTTCCTCCCCCTACCGTCCCCTTATAAAAGGAATGATTTCGCGCAAGCAAGTTTTAAGTGTCAGCCTCGTAGGATTAACTTTAGCAATATTAATTCTGACATATCTAAATCCTATAATCTTAGTTTTTGGAGCTTTGGCAGTTGTTGGCTTACTTACCTATACGGCATTAAAGAGAACATGGTGGGGAGGGCCGTTTTGGAATTCCTGGATAGTGGCTTTGTTGCCTGTTATGGGGAGGCTGGTGGATAGAGAGTATCAAGTCAGCCAAATCCTTAACTTAGGAGACTCTCATTCTTTTGCTTTCCTTTTAGCCGTGCTCGCAATTTTTTTTGGCTATGCCAATTTTGTGGTGATGGGCTATTTCAAGGATATCTCAGCAGATAAGGAGACCGGATACAGGACGTTCCCTGTGGTTTTTGGGTGGCTGCCAGCTGCTGTTTACAGCGACTTAACTGCCATCTCCGCTGCTTTTCTCACAGGCTGGGCAATGCATTCAACCGGCACTCACAACATTGTTGGCGTTGGTATTTTTGTTGCTGCCCTGGTGATCAATGCTTATGCTCAGATAAAGATACATCAGACTCGAGATGAAAAAAAAGCTCATGGTCCGATAGCTAACGTTGTTCGTTCGTTTATTCTTTACTGTGCAGCAATTGTCTTAACTCTGAAGATCGATTGGCTGGTTTTTATCGTCGTCTTCTATATTTTATTTGAGTTAGCTTTGAAATTTAGACCTGAAAAAACACAGGTGTGAGACAATGATTAATCTTTTGAACAGATATTCTGATGATGGAAGAGATCTTCGAAGGTGGAAGAAGCTGCGATTAAACCAGATTTTCCGAAGCTTCTGGAACTGGAAAGGGAAGTCTATGCTGCCCGTAACATTACAATCAAGTTTTTGCAAGGATCTAAAGGTAAGCCGATGATGAAAGACATTTTAGAAAACTTAATGATTGAGAGAATTACCAAGAATTTCCTCAAAGCTCCGCACAAACTAAATGAAATTCATGAAACAGATGCAGAATTAATCGATATGGGAGGAGGAAGTGATAATTATTTAGCAATCACTACGGACGCTTTGGTTGAGGAGATTACGAGCTGATTATACGATGATCCCTATTTTATCGGATGGATGCTAGCTATGATGAATTTTTCAGATTTAGCTGCAGTTGGAGCAGAGCCCTTAGGTCTGCTCATATCAATTAGTTATCCTCCAGCTTTAAGCGAAGCCTTTATGACAAAGCTGACTAAGGGGATTTCTGATGCCTGCCAGCGGCTAAACACTTTTGTTCTGGGCGGCGATACTAACCAGGGAAAAGAATTGTTTCTTTCTGGGTGTGCTGTAGGACTTGTTCCCAAAAAATCGATCATTAAAAGAATCGGAGCAAAACCAGGAGATAAATTATATCTTACGCATCCTGCAGGTTTAGGGGGTGTCTTTGCTTTTTTGCGATTAGCCAAGCAGGATTCTAAGCTGCCAAAGCTATTCTATCAGCCTCTAGCCAGGGTAAAAGAGGGGAAAATAATCAGGAAATTTGCAAGCTGCTGCATGGATACAAGCGATGGTGTCATCCACACTGTAGACACCCTTATGAGGTTAAATCGCTGCCAATTTGTTCTGGAAGATAACTGGGACCAGATTTTGCATCCGATCGTCTTGAAGATGAGCAGCGCTCAAAATTTGCCGCCATGGCTGACTCTGGCTGCGGTTCATGGAGAATTTGAGCTGTGTTTTACTTTAAGTCATGATAATGAAAAGAGCTTTCTCCAGGAAGCAGCAAAAGCTGGCTGGACTCCAATCTTATTAGGTGAGATTATCGAGGGAGAAGGCGTAAGAATCAGGAGCGGAGGACGATTAATTCCTGTTGATACTGGTTCGATCAGGAATTTCTCAGAGATAGCAGGTTCTGATCCAAAAAGTTACATAAATAAATTACTGGAAATTGCCCAAAAGGTTGAGATACGATAATCCTGGTTTATGAATTTTAGATACGCGGAGGGATAATTTCATGCTCAAGGATAAAGTAATAATCATCACTGGTGCGGCTGGTGGCATCGGCTCAGCTACAGCGCATCTTTTTGCCAAGCATGGCGCCATTTTAATTTTGACCGATATTCACAACGAGGGGCTGGAAGATTTGGGATCACTTTTGAAAGATTCGGGAGCGGAAACAATGCTCATCGAACATGATGTCGCAGATCCCGAATCCTGGCAATCGCTCATGGAAAAAGTCAGGCAAAAGTATAGCAGGGTTGATATTCTTATTAATAATGCTGGGATTGTTCAACCTGGTGCCGCGGAGAAAATTACTTTGGATGAAGTCCAAAACCAACTTTCGGTAAACCTCTCAGGAACAATCCATGGATGTCGAGCTGCTTTAAAAATTATGAAAGCGCAGAATTTTGGCAAGATTGTCAATGTTGCATCGTTAGGGGGCGTTGTCCCTTTGCCAGGTGAAGCGGTTTATAGCGCCACAAAATATGCTGTTCGGGGATATTCTCTTTCACTCCATGCAGAATTGCGTCGCTCTCCGATTGGAGTAACTGTGGTTTGCCCCGATTCTGTAGATACTGCACAACATGCTTATGAACTTTTATACGATGATGCTGTTCTCTCTTTCATAGGAAAGCCCTTAAAGTCTGAACAAGCCGCAAAAGGAATACTCAAGGCTGTTCGTAAAAAAAAGCCAGAAGTACTGATCCCGGCCGGGATGGGGATTTTATGCAGAATCGGAATAGCTTTTCCCTGGCTTTTCTTCTCTCTTTTCCCGATCCTGGAGAAAATGGGGAGAAGCACGATAAAAAAAAGACGGGAAAAGAAGAAAAAAATTGACAAATAAAGACTATGCATTATTGATTCACGAAACTTCAGGGAAATAAAGGAAAATGCATATTAAATATACGAAAACATTAAAATTTGCTGCCATTATGGAACTAGCAATAGCTGTGGGAATTATTTCCTTTTGGATTGCCTTCTTTTCCGCAGATTTAGTGAACATAGATGATCCGCACTTAGAGGAAATCTATGTGGCGTTCGAATCAGCTTTTCCTGTAGCTGATATATCCCTATCTATAGTATTAATTATTGGGGGAATTGGCTTGTTGAAGAAGATGCCTTTTGGAGTTTTATTTTCTCTCTTGGGAGGAGCTTCGCTTATATTTCTAGGGCTTCTGGATGTCTCTTTTAACATTCAACAGGGAATCTATCTTCTTGGAATAGGAGAGGCTATTCTGAATATTTCCATAAATCTGCTGTGTCTTGGCGGAGGGGTTTTCCTTATTGTTACTATATGGAAGAATAGAAAATAGTGAAAAAATTAGAACAATAATCCGCACTTTATTATATTCCTGCCTTTTTTAACAAACTCTTAACAAACTCTTAACAACTTTTTGACAACTTATAATTTGGGGGGGGCTATATTATCAGTGAGAGGAAGAAAGATAAAAAATCCAGGAATGAAGAGACGCATAGTATCAGCAACAGGATATAAAAATGGCGAAAATTGATGGTTCAAGGGTTCTGATAACAGGGGCATCGTCTGGCATCGGCAGAGCAACTAGCTTTGAAGTGGCTAAGAGGGGATCCGTATTGTTGTTAACAGCCCGCAGGCTAAGGACTCTGAGAAAGGTGTCTGATGAGATAAAGGATGCTTTTCCTGATGTCCAGGCTCCCCTTTGCAATAAAAAGGGGGCATAAAATGAGTAAGCCTAAATTACAGATTATCGTCCTTTTTCAAAATCTTGGAGAGAATCAGGCTTATTTTGCCCGTTCCCCGGCTCCACCACTATCAGGTGCCCTTGTAGCAGGCTTAACTCCACCGATAGTAGAAGTAGAGCTTCTCCATGAGATGGTTCGTCCCATTGATTACAACACAGATGCAGATTTCATCGGTCTTAGCTTTATGGATTACTGTGCACCCCATGCATTTGAAGTAGCGAATAAATTTAGAAAGCTGGGGAAGACAGTTGTAGCGGGGGGAAAATATCCCTCTACATTCCCGGAAGAGGTGATACCCCATTTTGATTCTGTGGTCGTAGGAGAGGCAGAACCTGTGTGGCATCAGGTTGTAGAAGATATGGTGAAAGGTAAACTTAAGAAGATTTATGTGGCGCCTACGGCACCATCTTTAGAAAACATCCCTCCTCCTCGCTATGATCTCATTGAATCAGATTTTGCAGTGCCTATAGTGACTGAAGCAACTCGAGGATGCAAATACAGATGCAGCTTTTGTCAACTCACGATCAATCCCACTCCGTTTCGGCTTCGACCGATAGAAGATGTGATTCGTGACCTGACTGCCACAACTCGACTTCCTTTCCACAAGCGCAAAATGGCCATGCTCCTTGACAATAATCTCGGGGGAGATTTGGGTTATGCTAAGGAACTTCTAAATGAGATTGCAAAATTAAAGCTCTGGGGATTGGGGACACAATTCAGTTTTGACTGTCTCCACGATGATGAGTTTGTGGACTTGTTGGTTAAGGCCCGAGGCGCGATGGCTTTTATTGGACTGGAATCTCTGAATGAACCGAGCCTTTCATCAGTCCATAAGAATCAGAATAAAGTAGAGGAATACAAAGAGCTTTTTGAAAAGCTTAAAAAGCGCGGGATTCTGACCTTTACAGGCTTGATGCTGGCTCTTGATGAGGATACAGATTCTTATTATAAAAGCTTGCCGAAAAAGCTTGATGAGATTGACCCGAGTTCAATTCTTCTCTCAATCTCTATCCCAATTCCCGGAACACCTTTCTATGAACAAGTAGAATCAGAAGGGCGCATATTTGACAGGAACCTTTCTCATTATGAGGGTGACCACCTCGTTTTTAAACCAAAACGAGTTACTCCTGATGAAGTCTTTGAAGCCTTCGGAAGAATAAATAAATATTTCTATTCGTGGAAGAGCATTCTCAAACGCTGGTGGAGGTTTATCTCTACGATGTCAGCAGGTAGGAACATATTTAAGTGGTTATTTAATTCTCTATTAATCTCTTTTATTCTCTTTAAGCTATCTATTTTCCAACGAGACCACGCGCAGAAAAAGGTATATCCGATTTCTGCTTAGTACAGATGAAAAACGGGGACAGGATCTATGTTGTTAGGTTTGATATGGGTTTTAGTAACGAAGGTATGGGAATCTACTTTAATTTTGGGCACGTTTTTTGAAGGTCGTCTGAATGAAAGAAGATAAGGATATTCTTTGTTTCTGGCTGCTTGCCTATGGTTTTTTCTTTGCTTGTTTTCATATAATGCCACCCTTTCTAAAGACCTTTCTTAAGAGCCCTCTTACCTGGGGAGATACACTTGATTTTTTAACTCCTTTTGCTGTCATCCCTTTAGCCTATATTCTTTATTCACGTACTAATAAAATTTTACACTCCCTACAGCCTCAACACCCCTCATCCAGAGCTCTAAGGATTTTACCCAAGGTTTTATTAGCCACCGGCTTTCTTCTTTTTGTGGATGGTCATGGCCTCCATCTTTCAGCTAATTCAATTGCCAGGCTTCTTCATAACATGAAGGAATCAGAATTGTATAAGGCCGCCTATCTTTTTGATGAAATAATCAGCCATCTTATGTGGGACGGAGGAGTTTTCCTTATTTCTGTTGCCTTAATTATTGCGGCTTATAAAATCTCATTTAAACATCTAACCTGGAAAAATTTTGCTTTTATCTCGTTAGGAGCTACTTTTTATGGCTTTACTTTTACGGCGAATGGGATTGAAGGACAGACAGTCGTTTTCACTTTTCCTGCTGCTTGTGTTGGTTTCCTTCTTACGCTATTCTTCTATTTTCGCAGAAAAAAAGAAGGCAATCAGAATCCCTTTCTTTTCTTTTTCATGAGTGGCTATTTATTGAGTTTAATTCTATTTGCTTGCTGGGGAATATCACGCTCTGGCTTTCCTCAATTCAGCGAATTGGGCTGGATTTGAGAGGAGTCATGCCATAATCCTTCAAACTTCTCCTAGCCGAATCCGAGCTTTTTTTGCCTAACCTCGATTTTTCCAATCCAAACATAATTTGAAATTATGTAACGTCGGCGCAAAGATTAAACAAAAGAAGCCGATGGCGCTTTTTTTATCTGTGCTATAATGAAGCAACAAAATAGCCTTGGAGGCTCAGAGTGGAAAAAAAGGATTTTGACATTTCGATCATTCGCCCTGAGATACGCCAGAGAGACTTAAAGCTGAGAGGTCAGGGCATGCCGTTGGATAGATTAAAAAGAATTGAGAAAGGATTGCTTACCCTGCATACACTGGAAACCATGGCAGTCAATATCTACAAGTTCCAGATCACAAAAAGAGAAAGTGAGCTAAATCTCCAGCTTATAGGTGCTATGAGCAACGAGATGACACATCTCCAGGATTTTCAAATCAAGCTTTTAGAATACGGTTTTAAACCTAGTATGCTCAGATGGTTGTACTGGATCATAGGTTTCAAATTCGGATTATTTTCGCGACTGCTAGGCACAAAAGCCATTCTTCAAACTGGTATTTGGGTTGAGAAGAAAGCTATTCGTCATTACGACGTGCTTTTAAGAGAGATAGATTGGGATGAGGAGACTCGAAAAATAATCGAAAAGGACCAGGCCGATGAATACGGCCATATCAAGCGCTGGAAAGCATTCCTTAAAAAGTCAAAAGTTGAGGCCTGAGGCCTTATTTCGCCAGGTCAGCGAGCAAGCCGGTTAAGAATTTCCAGAATTTTTCTACAGAGTCTACATGAACTCTTTCCTCAGGAGAATGGGGGTGCTCAATAGTTGGGCCAAAGGAAATCATATCCATCCCCGGAAACTTTTCCCCTATAATCCCACATTCAAGGCCGGCATGGATAGCGCCAACCTCTGGCTCTTTTTGAAACATTTTCTGGTAAACTTCTTTTAGAGTCTTGAGAAGAGGGGACTGGAGGTTGGGCGTCCAGGCTGGATAGCCTTCAGGCTGAGCAACTTTTGCTCCTACAAGTTTGCCCGAGGCTGCGATAGAATTTCGTACGGCCTCCAGGGCTGAAGCCACAGAACTTCGGCTGCTGCAGATTATTTGAGCTTTATCTTTGTGAGTGTTAATAATAGCCAGATTAGAAGAGGTTTCCACAAGGCCTTTCATCTCAGGATGCATGGCTATAACCCCATGGGGAAGAGTGAATATGAGGTTGATGAGATCCTTCTGAGATTCTGGAGTTAAGGGATCTTCTTTTTGCTTATCTGATTTTTCGAAGGAAAAGCTTGCATCTTTCTCAACAGCCGAGTACTCGAATTGGATTTTGTCAAAAGCCTTCTGGAAAAAAGAGGATAAACCTTGACTCTGAGCCGGAGCAAGGAGAAGATCAGCCCATGCTTCCCGGGCTATAGCGTTTCTTTTGTTGCCGCCTTCCATGCGCACTAGACCAAACTGAAATTCATTCATGGCCTGCCGGAGCATGCGGGTAAGTAATTTTATGGCATTTCCACGCCCTTGGTCGATATCAATTCCTGAATGTCCTCCTCTAAGACCGAAGATTTTCAGCCTGTAAGGCTCGCTGCCCTTAATTTTTTTCCTTTTTAGGGATAAGGTGATTTCTGAATCAGCTCCGCCTGCACAGCCGATAGTGAAAGCTCCTTCATCTTCACTGTCAAGGTTAAGGATTTTCCTTCCTTTCAAAAAATCAGATCCTATCTTGGTTGCTCCGGTCAGGCCTGTCTCCTCATCTACGGTAAAGAGAAATTCCAGAGGACCATGCTCTAAACTGTCATCCTCCATCACGGCGAGGGAAGCGGCTAAACCAATCCCGTTGTCTGAACCGAGGGTGGTTCCTATTGCCTGAATCCATTCTCCTTTGATTTCAGCCTTTATAGCGTCTTTATTAAAATCATGCTCAACATCAGAATTTTTTTCGCCAACCATGTCTATGTGTCCTTGTAAAATAATTGTATCAGCCTTTTCATGGCCTGGTGATGCTTTTTTTTCAGTGAGAACATTTCCGACTTTATCCTTTTTCCAGGCTAAATTCCGATCCTTAGCCACCGATATAATGTAATCGCCTAATGCTTTTTCATTACCTGAACAGTGAGGGATCTTCAGGATTTGTTCAAAATGCTTCCAAAGAAGAGATGGTTTAAGTCCTTCAAAAAATGATGACATTTCAAGCCTCCTATTAATATGTAAAGATATTTTTTAAAGAAGAGGAAAGATAATGACATAAAAATATTAGCGATTCAAGAAAAAATTGGGACATCTCCCATTACTCATTAGATTTAACTTTTCTTTTTTGTTATTTTAAAATTCATATACTTCCGGATGGGAAAATCAGCAACTTTTGTTTTTGAAGAAATCCATAATTCGAATCCAAAGGTAGCTTCTTCAGCGCGCGGCCGGATTAACATCATCGGAGGACACACCGATTATAATTAAGGTTAGCCTTACCAGCAGCGATAGACCTGAGGAATTATGGACCAGTTTGTTTCATTTTTTGGCGAGAAAAGAAATTAAAATCATGTTTGAATAGCAAGTTTTATTATTGACATGCGGCTTTTTATATAATAAAGAGAAAGGAAGGAGAATGATCAGAAGGAACTTTCATCTAACTCAACAGAGCGCGCTTGGAAAAAAGATTTCTCTGTTTTTCCTGAGGTTTTTTTTTATTCTCGTCATTTTCGGCTTCCAGGCCCAGGATTTGGATGCAGCAAAAAAAATTAGCATAGTAACCAGCGTTTTCCCTCTTTTGGAGTTTGCTGGGGCAGTTTCAGGGGAAAGGGGAGAGGTAAGGCTGCTTCTTCCTCCCGGCGCAGAGATTCATACCTGGCAGCCAAGACCAAGCGATATAATCAGGCTTTCTTCTGCTGACCTCTTTATCTATATCGGCGCGGACCTGGAACCTTGGCTACACGATCTGCTGAAAAGCGTTAGAAATCCCAATCTTAGAGTTCTTGAAGCAAGCCGGGGGATTTCCTTGATTGATGAGGAAGATATCGTCCACAGCGCACATGAGCACAACCATGGAGTGCACGATCCCCATATCTGGCTTGACTTTAAGAACGACCAGAGGATCGTCGACAAAATCGCAGCCGTCCTCTCAGAAATGGACCCCGAAGGCTCCTTGGTTTTTAAAAGGAATGCTTTCATTTATAAGGAAAAGCTCAAGGTATTAGACCAAAAATTCAAGGATGGACTCATGGATTGTGTTCACCGGACCATAATTCTTGCCGGTCATGGTGCTTTTGGCTATATTGCCCGAAGCTACAATTTGCGCCAGATTTCTCTTTATGGATTGAGTCCTGATTCCAGGCCTACTCCGAAGAAGCTCATCGAGGTTGTGGAATTGGCGAAGAAGTATAGAATAAAAGTCATCTTTTTTGAGATCCGTGTTAGAGATGAATTGGCAAAGGTCCTCGCCGAGGAAGTTGGGGCCAGAACCCTCGTCTTAAACCCAGGTGCAAACCTGACAAAAGAACAATTGAAGCCGGGAAAGACTTTTTTTGATATAATGGAAGCGAATCTGGAGAATTTAAAAGATGGACTTGACTGCAAATGATTCGAAGACTTTTATCGATGTCAAAGATATATCCTTCAACTACGGCCCTGTAAAAGTCTTACAGGATGTAACGTTTCGCATCCAGCAAGGCGATTTTTTAGCTATTATAGGTCCCAACGGTTCGGGTAAAACAACCCTGATTAAAATCATTCTGGGGCTGCTGAAATCCTCAAAAGGCAAGATCCGGATTCTGGGAAAGCCTGCAGAAGAGTTTGATGATTGGTACAAGATAGGCTATGTTCCGCAGCAAGTTACTCATATTGACCCCTTCTTTCCGGCATCAGTTAGAGAAGTGGTGGCCATGGAGTTTCTCGCCAAAAAGAAATTTCCAAGGTTGACAAAACGGGAGGAAGAACTTTGCATAGAAAAAGCATTGAAACAGGTTGGTATGGAATATTTTAAAAATTGGCGTATCGGGGGCCTTTCAGGAGGGCAGCAGCAGCGGGTTTTTATTGCCAGGGCAATTGTCAATAATCCTCACATTCTTTTCCTGGATGAGCCAACAACCGGTGTGGATTCTGAAACTCAAGAACATTTTTATGACATGCTCGATACTTTGAATAAAAAGGAAGGGATTACAATCGTCCTGATTACGCATGACACTGGTATCGTGAATAAACACGTTAACCAAGTCGCCTGCCTCAACCAACAATTGGTCTACCACGGCACCCACGCAGAGTTCTGTCGCTCAGGCACTTTTAAAGATATGCTAGCTGGACACCACTTAATCTCCCATCGCCATTAAATTAAGAAAATGGAAGCTTTCCTTAACTACGGATTCCTTCAACGGGCACTCTTTGCGGGAATCTTTGTGGCCATAGCCTGTGCGCTTTTAGGTGTATTTCTAATCCTAAGGCGGGATGCCATGATCGGCCATGGTTTAGCCCACATAAGCTTCGCCGGAGTTGCCCTGGGGCTTTTTTTAAAGATCATACCTTTAGGTGTGGCCCTTGTCATCGCTGTTCTTGCTGCCTTGGGAATCATGAAGCTGAAAGAAAATGCTGGCGTTTATGGAGATACTGCGATTGCAATTTTCAGCAGTGTGGGGCTTGCTCTCGGGATATTGCTGGCAACTCTAGCCCACAGCTTTAACGTGGACCTTTTCAGCTACCTCTTTGGAGACATCTTGGCCATTGGAGCATCAGAAGTCTGGCTTTCAATCGGATTGGCAGCCATAGTCGTTTTTATCGTGATTCTTAACTACCACAAATTTATGTATATGACATTTGACCGTGAAGCAGCAAAGGCATCAGGAATCAAGGTTGGACGTCTTGATGTTATCTTAACTATTCTTACAGCAGTGACAATCGTTCTGGGCATGAAAGTAGTAGGAATCCTTTTGGTTTCAGCCCTGGTTGTTATTCCGGCTGCGGCAGCACTTCAGCTGTCATCCAATTTCAAACAAGCTATAATCCTTTCTTCACTTATCGCTTTTGTTTCTGTCTTATTGGGGCTTTTCTTGGCTTTCTATTTAGACCTTCCAGCTTCGGGGACTATTGTTATCCTTTCCTTTCTGTTGTTTGGCGTATTTTATATATTCAAAAGAAAAAAAAGAATTTATTAAAAGAAGAAAATCCTTGAATTACTTAATAAATATATAGATGGATTTTAATATATACGGGAGGACACATGCGGCAGGCCAATAGAGTGGTACAAATTAAACCTTTGCTAGAAAGCAGACAGATGATCATCATGGTAGTGCTTCTAATGACTTCCTTTTTATACAGCTGGGCTCAGGAAACCCGAAAACCGGTGGTTAGGTCATATCAGTTGGATGTCAGTTTTTTCCCCGATGCAAAAATGGATTATGCTGGGTTAATTGAGGTTTTATACGGCCAGAGGCCTGGATGGAACAAGGTGGATAGCGTGAAGAGTTATCCCCACATGAAATGTAAAGCAGTGGTAATAGTAGATTTCGGTACATCCTCCAGAGACTCATTGAGTTTTTATCTTCATAGTGAGTTGCGTGTGCACTGGATGAAACTGGGTGAATCTCAATTAAAATTTTCCCAGAAAATTGTATTTTACCCCTCCAACTACTCAATGGTAGCCAACCAGGTTACTGTGAAATTAAGTAAAGTCTCCGGTACACATCCCCTCTCAATTGCCTATGGTGGTGTGTTTAACCCATCCTATGCAAGCTCACCATCCAATTATATGAGAATCGACACCCAAGGTGCCTACCTTCGTTCCTATGGATATTCGCTGTGGTTCCCAGTGTTTGTAGAAGCCCGGAGCAATACTCAAGCGGTGAATTTTACAGAGGTAAAAATTAAGACTCCCAAACCCTTCAGAGGGGTATTTACTGGGCAAAGGGTAAAAGAATACGTAGATGGTAACTTGCATATTTCCCTATGGTGCAGCGAACAGACAGATATTCGGGATGCCCAGATTGCGGTCCGGCCTTATCAGATCAACCATAAGAGTGGAACTTATCTCTACTATCTGGATAACAATAAATCCAAAGCTGCCTGCCAGGGTATTCATGTTTTTATAAGCCGTTTAGACAAGTTCTACTCGGATCATTATAAAAAAGTACAAAAAAATCCCCAGTTACATATTGCTGAGTTGCCCAATTTTGCCAGTGGTATCAGTAGCGGCAATATGGTGGGAATGACCAGTGGCCAATGGCAGAAATTCAGTTTGGAGGATAAAGAAGTGGATTTGAAACTCCTGCTGGCCCACGAACTGGTTCATGGTTTTGTCCAGGTGGAAGTGGATATCAATAATCCACTAGCTGCTTTGGTAGTAGAAGGATTTCCTAGTTATTTTCATTTGCCGGCGCTGGGGGAAATCCTAGGTGAAGAGTTTTACCAGAAATATATGAGGGGGATAGAAAAATCTTATTTAAAGAAAAAAGAGACCGGCAAAACCCGCAGGGGGAGTCCATTACCACAGGAAAAGCCAATACTGTCTTTGACCTGGACGGATATAGGGATTTATAAGGATACCTTCATACTCAATGACCGTGTGCGCCTGTTTTTAAATTATATCAGGACAAAACTGGGTGAAAAGCGATTCAGAAAATTTACGCTGGAACTGTGTAACAGCTCCCACCTAGAACTGCCAGCTTTTAATCGGCTGCTCGAAAAGTTCCTTCCCGGCAGTATTCAGGACATGGAAATTTGGTTAGAAACCAATCAGTACCCACCTAGATTCTATCTCAAATGATCCTGAGAGTTTTACCAGGCCAGTTTTTCCAAGGTCTTCTCGAAAACAGAATAGGCTTCTAATCCATAGAGACAAAAGATTATTTCTTGAGGGTAGTCATGTTTTTCCATGAACTCTATTGCTGCCTTGAGCATGATTTCGCTGCATTTTTCGATGGGAAAGTCGAATATACCGGTGCTGATTGCAGGAAAAGCAATGTCTTTTATTTTCCTCTCTTCTGCTATTTTGAGGCTGTTCAGAGTTGCGTTATGAAGTTTCTCTTCTTCTGCCCCTTCTCCGGAGACAGGGCCGGCAGCATGGATGACGTATTTAGCCTTAAGGTTGCCGGCATTTGTTAGTGCTGCCTCACCGACCTGGATGGGTCCAATTTTGTAACATTCTTCCTGGATAGAAGGGCCGCCGTAGCTCCTGATGGCTCCTGCAACCCCGCCTCCAAGAACTAAAGATTTGTTGGCAGCATTGACCAAAGCTTCAACGTCAAGGAGGACAATATTCCCCTCAATCAGCTTTAATTTTCTCTTGTTTACAGTCAATTCTTTCATAATGCCTCCGCAAGGCTCGCAATGACATGCAATCGCGCAGCTTTGGGATAAAGCCTAATATTTACTTCAGTTCTTTCTCGATGATTTTTCTCAGCTCATCCCCGGGTTTTACAGCTTTTTTCTTCAAGGATGAGGCTTGTTTTTTTGTTTTTGACTTGAATTCGTTATATTGAGAGAGCTTTCAATTTCCTTAAACTGGTATTCGATGATCTTCTTTTGAGGATCGAAGGGCGCTACATCATCTAAGCCGAGGGAGGAAACAGCTGCCTTTATCAGGTTTTCCTCGGGCACGCCAAGATTTTTTCCTTGTTTGGTAAGATAGTGCCTGCCAGCCATGAGAAGAGCTTCCCTGGGGATTAAGCCCACTAATTCACTTCCCGTGACCCTTAATCCCAGTTTCCTTGCTTCTTTTATGGTTTCATCAAAAACAACGTGAGGTGGAGTTATCTTGTAGTTGATAAAGTTAATCGAAATTTGAGCAATTTCATAATCTTCTATGTACCATCCAACTGCTTTAATAGCTTTAAATTTACCCGGAATCTTGATGACTTTTCCCTCAGCATCTCTTACTATATTCCCGTCCTTATCTCTTTTTGTCCTTCCTCTCTCTCTTAGGTTGAGTGCAATTTCATGGGCAAGACGTCTGTCCCGGGTGTTTAAATTTATGTTGTAGGCGATTAAGACTTCCCTAGCACCGATCACTGTCGCCCCTGCTTTTGGATTAAAAACAGGTTTGCCGTAATCAGGAGCCCATTCAGGATCTTTCAATTTCTCAGGCAAGCCTTCGTATTCGCCTGTCCTGATATTGGCCAGATTCTCTCTTTCTGGCTTCTGGGCAGCTTCTTCATACAGATAGACAGGGATTCCGATTTCTTTGGCGACTCTTTCTCCCAACTCATGAGCAAGTTGGATACAGTCTTCCATGGTTACGCCGGAAATAGGAACAAAAGGGCAAACGTCTGTAGCTCCGATGCGGCTGTGAGCTCCTTTATGCTTGCTCATATCCAGGACTTCAGATGCTTTTTTTATCGCCTTAAACGCTGCCTCTTTTACTCCTTCGGGAGATCCCATGAATGTGACGACTGTCCGGTTGGTTGATTTCCCGGGATCCACATCAAGGAGATTCACTTGAGGAGTGGATTTAATCTCTTTAGTGATGGCGCTTATTTTTTCTCTGTTTCTTCCTTCGCTGAAATTGGGAACACATTCAACAAGTTTTATTCGTCTTCTCCTTTTTTGATTGTGTACTGTAAAATTCCTTTGTTATTGTACACGAACACCTCTTCAAATTCTTGGATGTGGTCGGTGATTATGTTTTTGTCTCCTACTATGACGACCACAGGAGTAAGGAGCGGATATTTTCTGGCTGCTTCAAAAACTCTCTCTGAACTGACGAGCATAATGTTTTCGTAGTATTTGCTCCAGTGTTCCTCCCCCAGATCTAAAGCTATGATTTCAGAGACTCTGGAGGTGAGTTTATCTAAGGTTTGGATTTGAAGGGGGAAATTTCCAATTAAGTAGGATTTGGCCTGTTCAATCTCGGAACTTGGTATTTTCTCTTTGATGATCTTATCGATTTCCTGCAGAATTTCCATTATAGAAGAGTAAGTAACTTCCGGCCTCACCTTGGCCTTAACAAAAAAGATGCTGCAGTTTTTAAAAAAATCCAATTCACTGAAAGCGTAGTAAGCGTATCCTTTTGATTCCCTGAGATTCATGAGGAGACGACTGGTGTGCGTTCCGCCTAAAACTTGATTCAAGACTATAAAAGGGAAGACATCCTGGCTGCTTAAAGGCGAGACGATATTTCCTAAATAAATCGTCGAATCTTTGGCTTCAGGAAGATCGATAAGGCAAATTTTTTTCTTATCGTACGGCTTAAGAGGGAGAACAGAAGGATGTTCTAATTCTTTTCTTCGCCAGGTGGAGAAGTATCTGCTTACTTTTCTCGTAGCTGTCTGGAGATTGAGATTTCCGGTGAGTACAAACAAAGAATTGTTGGGCCTGTAATATCTATCATAAAAAGATACAAGAGCTCTTTGGTTTAAATATTTAATAACATCTTCATTAAAGGTGTTTTTTTTATAAGGATGGTTCCGGAACAGAAGTCGATCGAGCTGTCTTTCGGCCACAAATTCTGGATCTTTATTTTTCTCTCGCAGGTCGTAGTACATTATTCTTTTTATATTTTCGATTTCCCGCTTTAAGAATGTAGGTCGAAGCATCATCTTACTCATGAGAGCAAGGGCAGTATCTAAAAACTCTTCCAAAAAGGTAAATGAAAACACAGAATAATCAGGATAAGTATAGACGGAGAAGTTCCCGCCCACAGATTCTATTATTTCTTCAATTTGTGAAGACGTGAGATACGAAACTCCGCGCCTGAGCATGTTAGCCGTAAGAGTAGCCATGCCTGGCAGCTCTCTTAAAGAGGGGCTTTCTCCAGCGAATATTATCACTTTGAGGCTTATAACCGGAAGATCATCTCGGTGGATTACCGCGACTCCCAGGCCATTAGTGAGGAATGAGGGTTTTATTTCAGGAAGCTTAAGTTCAGCAAGAGGTTCAGGATATGGAGGTGATTTTCTAAATCTTTCTTGAGAAAGGAGAGGAGCTTCCCAGAGCAGAAGAGTCAAAAGATAGAGAATGAGAGTGAGCTTTAAGTATTTTCCTTTACTCATTTTATTGTGATATCAAGGACAATTTCGTTGGTGAAATATCTCCGCATAATCCTGATGAGACTATAATGATCTACCGAAAGATAATTTTCTAGCTCGTCGGGAAGATCATCGAGGCTTTTTTTAGAGAGAAAAGCCTCGGCAAGAAAAACAGCCTTATCTGCTGAAGTCGCGTATTGATTAAGATAGTCCATCTTGAAAATATTCTTTGCTTTTCTGAGCTCTTTTTCGGACACAAGGCTTGATTTAAGTTTGTTTATTTCTGAGAATATAACTCTTTTGCTTCTCTCCACCATTATCTCATTACTGCTCGAGACAAATATTTTAAAGGTGGCTAGCTCTTTCCTTTTTTCAATACTTCCGCTTAGAAATCTGGCAAGCCGGATTCTTTTAATCAATTTTTTGTATAGACGAGATGTTATGCCACGCAAAAGAATATATTCAATAATTTTAAGGGTATAGAAATCCTGTGAATAGGGAGAAGCGATCCTGTAACCTATATGAAAGCCAGGCAAAGGAGCAAGAGATTCTTTTGAGATTACAGTCGCTTTTTTATCTGATGATTTTAAAGAGGACAGAAGAGGGATATCTTTTCCCTTTTGAATAGTATAAAAATACTTTCGGATATCCTCCTCTGTTTTCCTTTTATCAATATTTCCTGCAATAGCGAGCACAGCATTGTTGGGTGTATAAAATATGGAGTAGAAGTCCTTAACGTCTTCTACTGTAAGGTTCCTCACGTCAGCTTCGTTCCCGATAACAGGATGACTGTAAGCAAGATTGGGGTAGAGTAACCTGTCAAAAGTCAAGGAGCTTTCAAGATAAAGTTCGGTTGCTTTCCTTTGATGAATCTCTTCAATAAGCGCCTCCTTGGCTTGCTCTACGTTTGCTGCAGTAATCTCAAGAGATTTCATCCTGTCAGATTCAAGCCAGAGTGCCAGGGCAAGCTGGTGAGAAGGCACTGTTTGTTGGAAGATGGTTTTGTCTTCTGTTGTTGTGGCGTTCAGGTCTCCTCCGGTTCTGCGGATAAAGCTGATGTGCTGCATCCGTCCTACATTTTGTGAACCCTGGAACATCAGTTTCTCCAACAAATAGGCTAAACCTGTCTTTCCTGGCGACTCATTAATGGAACCCACATTGTAGGCAACTACGACCGAGACAACAGGCAAAGAATAGTCTTCAGAGAGAATAATCTGCAGCCCGTTTTCTAATTTATATTGCTTGATAGGGAAAGAAAGACGTTGCTTATCTTGGCCGTGAGCAGGGAAATTCCCCAGAAGGAGAAACAGATATAAGCCGAGTATCAGTAATTTGTTTTTGAATATAAGGGCTTCAGACATTGCTCGAATTAGGAGGCCTTAAAAATAACACAAATATTAACTTAAATTCAAATGCAGAGATTGAACAATTGGGACATGATTTATCATGCCTGTCGATTTTATTGTATGAAAAAATATGTGTTTAGTAAATCAAACTTCTACACAAGGCGAATCAATCCCTTCCCAAAGGAAAAAGGGTTAGGCTACTTTTTCGTCTCTGGAAGCATCTCCAATCATGGATATGGAAATGCGTACTCGCCTTTTTTTTAATTGAAAATAAAGGTCTTTTGTGTTAATTTTCTTTGCTAACCAATTCGATTATTCTATCAGCCAAATGAGGTGATATATGAGTAAAGAAGGAAAACATGTATTCTCATCTGAATCTGTGACAGAAGGTCATCCGGATAAGGTTTGTGATCAGATTTCTGATGCCATACTCGACGATCTTCTAGGTCAGGATCCCAAAAGCCGTGTGGCCTGCGAAACGTTGGTAACAACTGGCCTTGTTCTAATCGCAGGAGAAATAACAAGCGATGGCTATTGCGAGTTCCAAAAGGTCGTCAGAAAAGCTGTCAAAGAAATAGGATATACAAGGGCAAAATACGGTTTTGATTACCAGACATGTTCTGTCATCTCTACGATCCATGAACAATCTCCTGACATAGCCAGAGGAGTCAATAAGACAGAGGGCCATGAACAAGGAGCCGGGGACCAAGGCCTGATGTTCGGATATGCATGCAGTGAGACAGAAGAACTCATGCCCATGCCTATTATGCTTGCTCATAAACTCGTAAGGAGGCTGAGCCAGGTACGAAGAGAAAAGATATTGGATTACCTCAGGCCTGATGGAAAATCTCAGGTCACTATCGAATACGAAGGCAGCATTCCCAAAAGAGTGGAAGCAGTTGTGATCGCTGCCCAGCATAATCCTGAAGTCAAAATGAGCGATTTGAGGGAAGATATCAAGCTTGCTGTTATAAAGGAGATCATTCCGCCGGGGATGTTTGATAAGAACACAAAGGTTTTTATTAATGAAACAGGCCGTTTTGAACAGGGAGGCCCTTATGCGGATTCAGGAGTTACAGGACGTAAGATCATTGTGGATACCTATGGTGGAGTCGGAAGCCACGGAGGGGGGTGCTTTTCTGGAAAAGATCCGTCAAAAGTGGATCGCTCTGGTTCCTATATGGCGAGATACGTAGCTAAAAATTTAGTCTCTGCCGGGATTGCCGATAAGATAGAAGTGCAGATGGCTTATGCCATCGGTGTGGCTCAACCAGTCTCGTTAATGGTGGACTCTTTTGGCACAGCAAAAATCTCAGAGGATAAGATAAAAGGATTAATTCAAGCGCATTTCGATCTTGCTCCAAGGGGATGATCAAAACCCCTGATTTGGC
>Ga0255054_10000238_pt1 | contig 32113 bp, 30 predicted proteins | sample JV7_2_23_MG_FD_188634 | JGI IMG/M metagenome (GOLD analysis project Ga0255054, IMG submission 188634) | Seawater microbial communities from Jervis Inlet, British Columbia, Canada - JV7_2_23 | ecosystem: Environmental > Aquatic > Marine > Inlet | place: Canada: British Columbia | collected... | reverse complement strand
CAGATGATAGAAACGGCCCTTAAAGCTGGAGCTCTTGGAGCAAAGACAAACGGTTCAGGGGGAGGCGGCTGCATTTTTGCTTATGCCTGCGATAAAGCAGAAAGTATAGCCGAGGCCTTGGAAAAAACAGGAGCAAAAGTGTATATCGTTAATATCGATGATGGAGTAAGAAAAGAGAATTAATAACTTGGCTGGAGTTAAGCATAAATATGTCTCATTATCTAAGGCAACTTTAGAACAGGGTGTGTAATCCCCTGTAAAAATGAATTAAGGAGAAAAATTGATAAACGCAATTCAAATAAGAAAAGGAATGACCATAAAAGTTGAGGGGAAAATCTACAAGGTTCTCGAGGCCACTCACGTCACTCCTGGCAAAGGCCAGGCTTTAATGCAAACAAAACTACGAAACCTCAGGGATCAAACTCTGCTGGATTACAGGTTCCGCTCAAAAGACAAGGTAGAACGGGCCTTCCTTGAAACGGTCGAGATGGAATATCTCTACAAAAGCGGAGATGAATATGTCTTCATGAATCTTGAAAACTACGAGCAAATAAAACTTGCTTCAGAAATAATTGGCGATGGAATCAATTACCTTGTTCCCAATGTTGTCTTCCTTGTAGAAAGACATGAAGAAAAGCATGTCGGAATAGAACCTCCCTTGACCATAGACATAAAGGTGGTCAAAACTGAACCCTTCCTTAAGGGAGCTACTCAGTCTGCCAGTTCTAAGCCCGCTGTGCTTGAAACTGGCATTACTATAAATGTCCCTCAATTCGTTAAAGAAGGGGAAACCGTTCGTATCGATACAAGACAAGGTAAATATTTAGAGAGAGTAAAGAGCAAAACAAGTAGTACTTAGTTTAAAGCAATACCAGAGGCGGGGAACTGAAACCTGTAGGGGCTTGATTTATCAAGCCCGTTGTTGTTTGATTCATCAGACTCCTTTAGTTATTTATATATTTAAAAAGGTGGGTTTGATGAATCAAACCCCTACATAAAATAAATCAAGGTTCTGCAAAACCAAACCCCTACATAAGACAAATCAATGTCCTGCAAAATCAACCCCTACACAAGATAAATCAGATCCCTACATAATCAAACCCATTAAAATTGCTGAATGCGGGGGGGGGCAGGCTTCGTGGCTTGGCTTAAAAGGTGTACTTGTAAACACCGATATTGCCGTGACGGTCTTTGACCTTGACTGTAAGTAGATTATCAAATCTGAAGGGTAAGGTTAATGTCAAGCTGAAATTCTCCCACTTTGAGTCACAAATTCCATCGACTGGAAAAATACTGCGCCACTCATCGGGCCTGATGAGGTATCTGACTTCTTTGATGTAAGACAGGGAATCCTCAGCAGAAAAAGTCACTGTTAGTTTTTCCTTTTCTTTTTTAGCTTTGAAATTTTTGATTGTCGGAAGAGAATTATCGATTATAAAAGGACTGCTCGTTTTATCTGATTTTAGCTCTGTGCCCACAGGATTAGAAGGAATGTCAGAAACCACTAGCTTCAGAAAATAAGTTCCATCAGGAAAAGAAAGTGTATCAAAGGCATAGATTGTATCTGTCCACCTCTGATTTAAAACTCTCCACTGGCTCTCACCTTCTCCTTTAATATAGCAGGAGAAAAGGAGAGCATCTCCATTCTCATCTGCCGCTTCCCAGATAATAGTCTGGTATCCCTTTCTTTCAGTTTTTTTTGCGATGAATAGAGACTTTTCTTTATCCTTGTTAACAGCCCGCTCAGAGATGCTCACATCCGCCCCCCATATAATCTCTTCCTGTTCAGGCGGCTTAAGATAGATCTCGTTAGGAGGAAGCACTTCTATCTTTTTGATAGCAGGGGCAACATTTGCTTGAAGATAGAAAAGAGAAACTTTTTGAAGAAGAGGAGATTTCTTTCCAGATTGAATTTTAAACATGACTTTAAACTGAACGTAGCGAGCCCTGGGGCTTAAAGCCTGCTCTCCTTGCTTTTTCTGATAAGGCGGGGACCAGTTGCTCCATGTCTTGTTTGGATTGCTTGAATTTCCGCTGCGCGTTAGAAACTGGAGAGTGGATCCAGAAGGAATTGTAGCTTCCCATTCTATTCTTCCCCAGGAAGAGATTGTTCTAGTATCCATAACCCGACTCAGATACTCCCCACTAAATCTCTGGTTAGGATAAAAGATGCTCAAATCGGACGGGTTATTAGAAAGAAAATAAATTTTTGAATCATACGGAAGGAGGGAATAGACCAGTTCAGATTTTTTCTGGACGACAAGAGATGTCTTTTCATCTTTATCAACAGAATAGATTCTTCCTTTGCCTCCAGTACCAAAAATAAGTTTTCTCTCTCTTTCACTCCAGAGCAGGCTGTAAATCAATTCCTCGCTGGAATGCCAAAGTCTCTTAGCTATTCCTTGTTTATCTATCTTATAAAGGGCACTTGGCTGTTTTCGGATTAAAGATAGAGCCTCTTTAGTTCTCAGTGTGGAAGACGGCATAGCAACAGCTTTTTCTCTTATTAAGGAAACTGGAGTTTCTTCTTGTTTTGGTTTGATAACAGCGCCACTAGCTGCAGCATAAATATTCCCCTCTTTATCGAGAGCGATACTTTTAATCTCCTCATACGGGGATTCAAACAGAATGGAAGCCTTCTTCGCTTTAGAAATCCGGTAAAGAAGACCCTTCCCACCGCTCCCAGCGAAAATGTCTCCATTCGTGTCTTTTTTGAGACAAAGAATATGATTTTCCTCTGCTTTCAGGATTAGTTTTCCTTCTCCCTCCTTGTTTATCTGATAGATGCCTCCACTCTCACCAACCGCAGCGAGCAATACATCTCTATCAACAAACAGTAAATCCCAGATATATTTTTCGCGCGGATTGAAAAAAACATCTCCCTTGCTCTTAGCGGTGATTTTCCAAATCTTCCCGTTTGGCGATGTTCCTGCATAAAGATCTCCTTTTCTGTCCCGGGCAAGACAGTAGACACCCATCTCCGGCACCTGGAAATATAATTCTGGCTCCCCTCCTTTTTTGATTCTATATATCTTTCCTCCATGGCCTGTTCCAAGATATAAGACTCCATCCGGAGTAATAAGGAGTGATAAGTAGAATTCCTCCTCAGGCCCACTAATTTTTTCCTCTTTAGGAGAGAGGGAAAGCATGCCTTCATAAGATACTGAGATCCCATCAAACTTGCCTTTCAAAAAATCATCCTTACTTCGTACTTCCCATTTTTGAGGAACTACTCCTTGAAGAGCCTGAACCAAAAAGGCAAGAGTAACGAACACTGGAACCAATAGTCTTTTCATTCCCTTTCTCTCCTATTTCTTTATTTTAATCGGAATCATGACTGCTCCGTTGAAAACATAAGGAAGGGGCAATTGATATTCGCTCAGAGTTGATTTGTCAAGTTCAGTAGGAGCAGAAGCTGCAGCCCGAGGAGAAGAAAACATGGATTTCATCGTGGGAGGCAAATTCGGCATTTCTTCGCCCTTCAGAAAAAGACCGGGCTTGGAAGCGATTATCTTAAAATAAATACGGTTATTTTTCCTTAGATTATTTAAAATCCTTATTAACTGGTTCAAACTTCGGGGAATAAAGGTCCCTCTTTTGTACTGGCTCATCTCTACTTGAGCCATTGATGCCGCATCACCAATGAAAAGCTGAAATTCTGAGCTCGATGGGAGTTGAGGAACAAGTATTCCCACCTCTTGGACCTCGGTTATTCCCCTGAAAGTGCGGTGATAAACCTTTATTCTTATCCTCTCGCCTGGCGAGGCCTCATATTTATCAAGCCATACTTTTTCCAAGTATGAGAATTTGGCCTCTTCAGAAGTACGAACACTCAAGTCTATGCGATGTATGCCTAAATCTTCGAACGCATTATTAATCAAGAAATAAACAACTGCAGCAATAAGGTTCGAGAGTCTCGTTCCTGAAGTATTAAAACTTCCGGAAAAAAGATCCTCAAGATGAACACTCGTCCCGTTATCCAGGTAGACATCACCCCTGAGCTCGAGGGAAAGATCACCAAAAGCTCTCTCTTCCGCTGATAAGATGCTCGCCAGCGAGAGATTGACAAGGGCCGGAGTCAAAATTTTATCATTGACTATTTCTATCTTGAAATTCTTTATATTGCCTTTTGTATCCGTCATTTGGACATTGACAGGAACGAGTTTGGGTATTTTCCCTATCTTACCGAATACCCCGGGAATCCGGTCTTGAGCAAAGCTCCCCACAAGGGCACCAGAGGAAGACATCTTGAAAGAAGTGGAGAGCCTTGGAACAACAGTTATAACTCTGGCTTTGCTCATGATGTAATCAACTGCGCCCAAATTATATAAAGGATGACCAAAAGCAAAGATCTTATTACCATCGACATGTGTTACTGTCCCGACTGCAGACATGTCCATATCGCCCCTGATAAGTTGAACAGCCACAGGATCTCCCTCACGAAGAGCAAGATCAGGAGAGGAAATTCCTTGAAGTGATTGTCCTGAAAGGCCTCCTCTAACGGGATTAAATCCCAGGCCAGAAAAAAATACTTTGGCTCTCTCGAACGCGTTGGAGGAAAAGCCGCTAAAGACAAGTGGTATGCTTAAAGGTGTTAAGGTTTGTCCTTCAGAAACGAAAGATGACCTGGGAAGAAGAAATTCCTTGTTTATTTCAAAAAGCTCTTCTAAACTCAGGTTCTTTTTAAACGGGATTTGAGGAGAAAAAGAAGATTTCGCAGTTTCCTTCCTTTCAATAGAGAGCATTTCTCCTATGGGAGTGATACCGGCAATTGCTTCTTTGGAAAAATCTCCGATACTATAGGCAACTGCTCCGATAAGCTTTCCTCCCACATAGACCGGGCTCCCACTCATTCCCTGGATAACTCCAGCCTTATCAAAAATTTCCCCATTAAGCTTAGCCAAGATCATATTTCTTTTTGGAGCAATGTTATAAAGAACGTCCAGAATCTCGACGTCAAATTCCTCAATTATATCCTGCTTAAAAACAGTCTTCCCCTTGCCTTTCATTCCTGCTTTAATCTGTTCCAAGGGCAGGATAGAAATAGAACCTTCAACCGTCAAAAAGCCGAAGCAGATTAGAATTAAAGCCGAAAATATTCGTCCATACTTAGCTATCATTTTGTTATCATCCACAACTGATAAAATGAGATAGAAATACTAAAATACGACAAAGTAGATTTCTCCAACCTTCTTATTTTATTATTCCCAATTGCTTACCACCCTTCTCGAAGCTCACAAGCACAGTATCCAGTTCCTCCTCTGTATGCGTAGCAGAATAGCTTGTTCTTATGAGAGATTGACCCTTCGGAACAGCAGGATAAACAACAGGATTTGTAAAAATGCCATCCTCTCTGAGTAGTCTCCACAACATGAAAGCCGTTTCATCAGTCCCGACTATGATTGGGATGATTGGAGTTTCAGTTGGCCCAGTGTTGAAGCCTAAAGCCTGGAATCCAGATTTCATTTTTTTTGTAATTTTCCATAATTTTTCTCTTCTGTCAGGCTCAGTCTGGATAATATCGACCGTGGCTATGGCTGTTGCGACAGAGGGGGGAGTGATACTGGCGCTAAAAATCAAGGCACGAGCAAAATGTTTGATATAAGAGATAACTTTAGCATCCCCAGCTACGAACCCTCCTAATGAAGATATGGATTTACTGAATGTGCCCATTACCAAATCGATGTCGTCCTCGACTCCAAAATGTTCAGAGGTTCCTCTTCCGCTCTTTCCCATGACACCTATTCCATGAGCATCGTCGACCATGATCTTGGCGCTATATTTCTTAGAGAGCGCTACAACTTCAGGCAAGTTTATCAGATCTCCTTCCATGCTGAAGACTCCGTCCACAACAACCAATTTTCCTGCGTCCTTATCCAGGGAAGAAAGGACCTTCTCCAAATCAGCCATGTCATTATGTTTGAAACGGTAAACGTTCCCGAAGGTGAGGCGACAAGCATCAATTATACTTGCATGAACCAGCTTGTCTGTGATGACTGAATCTCCCTTGCCGATTAGTGTAGATATTATTCCTTGATTGGTCTGAAAACCTGTACTGAAAGCAAGAGCCGCTTCTTTTTTCATAAATTCTGCCAATTTTTTTTCGAGTTCAATATGAATATCCAGGGTGCCATTTAAAAATCTCGAACCGCAGGTAGCAACGCCATATTTATCCACAGCCTCCTGAGCTGCCTTCATAACCCGGGGATGGTTTATCAGCCCCAGGTAATTATTAGACCCGACCATAATCATCTCTTTTCCGTCAACTTTAACTTTATTACCTTTCACTTCTTGAATAGGTGTGAAATAGGGATACATCCCCATTGCCTTGGCCTCGTCAGCACGTGTGAAGTTATAACATTTATCAAAAATATCCACTCTCTCCTCCTTTTTTAACTTCTCTCCATAACACAGGAAATTTCTCCGCTAATTCTTCATAGGCCCTAAATGGTTCAGGTTTGACCATGGCGGGCAATTTTATTACAATCTAATCAATGAAAGCTCTTCTCACCGGAGGAACCGGCTTTATCGGAAGCCATCTCGCAGAACTTCTCTTGGATAAAAGCGCTGAAATATTTGCGCTTGTCCGAGACCCACATAATCTGAAATGGTTAAAAGGGCTCAAAATTCATCTTTTAGAAGGAGATCTTCTCTCTATTCCTTCTCTTCCTTCTGACATCGACTATGTCTTTCATGTCGCCGGCTTAACCAATTCTTCCGATGTAGCTGATTATTATACAGTAAACCAACAAGGAACGGCAAGCCTTTTCAAGTCTCTCCATGACCAGAAGATACTTCCCAAAAAAATTATCTGCCTCAGCAGTCTCGCAGCTGTTGGGCCCTCCTCTGACGGAAAACCAGTCCAGGAAAGCGACGTTCCTCATCCCATCACACCCTACGGCAAAAGCAAGCTATGGGGTGAAACCGAAGCCTTAAAATTCAAGGAGGTCTATCCGATAGTCATTTTAAGAGCTCCTGCTATTTTTGGCCCAAGGGATAAAGATTTCCTTCAATATTTCAAATGGATAAAGCGAGGAGCTCTTCCAGCGATTGGTTCAAAGCAAAGATATATGAGTTTGTGTTATGTCAAGGATCTTATCAGCGCCTTGTATCTTTGCTCCCAAAAAGAACTGGAAAGTGGAGAAATCTTCAATATCGGCGACCAGAATCCCTACAGCTATGATGAGTTCGGAGAACTTGCTGGAAAGGCAATGGGTAAAAAATTAAAGAAAGTGAGAATTCCCATCCCCATAGGCTATCTTGTAGCTTTGATCGCCGATATTACGGGCAGGATAAAAAAGAAACCGAGCATTCTCAACCTGGGTAAATTTAAGCAAATGAGGCAGAGGGGCTGGATTGCAGATATGAAAAAAGCAAAAGAGAAATTATCTTTTCAACCTCAGTATTCCCTGCAAGATGCTATTCAAGAAACCCTTAACTGGTACCTCAAGCATAACTGGCTGTAAAAAGGGGGACAGGCTACTTTTTCTTACATGATGTCCGCAGGTAGAGGAATTCCTTTTTCTTGAAGAAAAAGTAGCCTGTCCCCTTTTATGTCCCCTTTTATCTTACGTAGAAAACAGCAGAAAATTTTGATGTATTCTTTAAGCACCATCCCTCTTCTTTTGAGCAGGCAAAATATTTAATTTTTCCCTCAAGAAGATGCCTGCCTCTCTTTGCCATCAAGCGGACCGTGAAGGGTATTTCAATGGCCTCCCTCAGATCCAAGTGGTCTTCTCCGTTTTCTTTTAAAATATCTATCTCCAAATCAGATTCAGTAGTTAAACTTTTGGTGATAATAAGCTCCTCGCAAGGACTAAATTCGATGATAAAAGAGGGTTCAGGACTGACAAAGATACCTTCTTCCAAAGTAAGTTTCAGAACTACCTTCCCTTTCTGGCCCCTAGAAAGCCTTTTAGGGCCTACAGAAGCTTCAATCCTCAAAAGATCTTCTTTTTCGGCAAAAGCGAAAAGAGAAATACCAACTATCAGAATAAAAAGAAAAATATGCTTTCTCAATTGAAATTCTACTCCCTTTTTGGTTAAATGGCATATTACTCTCTCACCTTTTTTGAGTCAAGGAAATTATGCCTTTATTTTTTCCAACTCGTCCATTATAATCTATCGAAATCATAATGAGCACAAAAGCACTTATAACAGGAACAGGCCACTTCGTCCCTCCAAAAGTTGTCACAAACTTCGATTTAGAAAAAAAAATGGACACCTCGGATGAGTGGATTCGCCAGAGGTCAGGAATTGTCGAAAGGCGCTATGCGGAACCTGGCGTAGGGAGTTCAGACTTAGCCTATGAAGCAGCCCTGCGAGCTATTGAAGCCGCCAAAATCGACAAATCAGAAATAGACTTTATCATTGCCGCCACTCTTTCCCCAGACCATTATTTCCCTGGAATAGGCGTTATAGTCCAGGCTAAACTGGGGCTTTCTGAAATCGGAGCCCTCGATGTGAGGAATCAGTGTACAGGTTTTATTTACGCACTATCTGTAGCTGAACAGTACATCAAGACTCACACCTTCAAGAAAATCCTACTTGTTGCGGCTGAGGTCCAATCAGCAAATTTGGATTATTCTGATGAAGGAAGAGACATGGCTGTCCTTTTCGGAGACGGCGGCGGCGCAGTTATCCTTGAACCCAATGAAAAAAATGACGGTCGAGGCATCCTTTCAACCCATCTTTTTTCAGATGGAAGGTATGTATCTGATTTATGGATGGAGAAACCAAGCCCCAAGGATAACCCCACTTTTATTGAAGAGTTCTTCAAAAAGAGAAGATTCTTCCCTGAAATGAATGGACGAAATGTTTTCAAAAACGCTTCAGGAAAAATGCCAGAAGCAGTAAGAATCGCCTTGAAACATAATGGCCTCTCTATTGAAGATGTTGACTATCTTATACCCCATCAAGCTAACGACAGAATCTCTCAGATGGTGGCAAGGAATCTAAAAATTCCAATCGAAAAAGTGATTAGAAACATAGATCGCTTCGGAAACACAACAGCTGCCTCGATTCCTATTGCAATGGATGAAGCTCTGAAGGGAGGAATAATAAAGGAAGGCGATATTGTTGTCCTCACGGCCTTCGGTTCTGGCTACACATGGGGATCGGCAGTTATCCAGTTCTAGGGCAAGGATTAAAGAGAGGAAATTGTTGCCTCCAGCCATCATTTTATGGTAGGATTTCAATTCCTTGAAATGAAACATGCCCAAGCAAGACGTAACTTGAATGAAATAAAGCTCTTATGGAGGAGGATTCAATGAAGAGAAAAATCATTCCATTCGTCATCCTACTCTTTGTGTTTTTGAGCACTGGTTTGCTTCTTTCTGAGAAAGGTAATGAAGACGAAAAATTCAAAAAAACATTAGATACTTATCTTGATGGACTTTGGAAGTTTTACCCGACCTCCGCTACCCTGGCTGGCTACCACAAGTACGACAACCAGTTAGAAAACCTCAGCAAAAAAAGCATCGAGAAGCGGCACGAAACCTTGGATTCACATAACCAAGAATTTGTGGCTAAAATTGATAAACTCAAGCTAAGCCCTGAGCTTCAGATAGACCATGAGATGATACTCGATGCTTTAGATCTCGAGATTTTAAAACACGAAAACCTTGTTCCCTGGGAATACAACCCTATTTTTTACAATGAAATCTTCGCTAACTGCGTCCGAAGTCTCCTTACTAAGGAATTTGCTCCTCTAGATACGAGGGCCAAGAACGCTGCAGCCAGATTAAAAGGAATACCGAAACTCATCAAGCAGGCTAAAGAGAATCTGAAGACTCCCGCTCAACTTTTCACAGAAACAGCCATAAAGCAATTCACGGCAATAATGGACTTTTATAAAAATGAATGTCCCCAGTTGATTGAACAAGCTCCAGAAACTCACAAATCCAAACTTAAAGCAAATTTAGCTAAAGCTATTCCCGCTTTAGTAGATTATAAGAACTTTCTCCAGAATGAACTTCTTCCCAGGTCTACCGGAAATTTCCGTTTAGGAGAACAGGCCCACCTGAGGCTTGCCCGGCTAAAGCTTCAGAACGATATTCCTCTCCAGGAACTTAACGCCAGAGCCGATGCTGATTATAAAAATATCCGGCGTGAAATGTTCCTTGTCTGTATACCACTTTATAAAATAATGGACCCGAAAATAAACCTGGATAATCCCCCTTCTAATCTCAACGAAGACCAGCTCATAAATACCACAGTATCGCATGTGTTGAATAAAATAAAAGTAAATCATGTTGCGAAAGAGGATTATATAAACAGGATCAAAACATCAGCAGAGGAAATAAAGAATTTTATGATCCAGAACGAAGTTATTGAACTGCCTGAGAACAACCTTGACATCGTTCCCATGCCACCTGGATCTCAGGGAATAACCTGGACTCGCCTTACATCTCCCGGAGTTTATGAAAGTTCGGACACTTTCTCTCTTAAGATCACGCCCATTCCCGAAGATTGGGAAGAGGATCAGACCAAATCCTTCTTTGAGGAATACAATAATTTCCTAATCTATCTCTGGACTGTCAGGAAAGTATATCCCGGGCAGTTTGTTCCTTTATTTTACACTCGCAAAAATCCTTCGCTTGTAAGAAACCTCTATCCGAATATGCCTTTGATCAAGGGCTGGCCTGTCACTCTTGAAGAAGAACTAATTTTCAAAGGTTTTGGAAATTATGACCTAAGACTCCGTTTGAATCAGCTCAAATTGTTTCTTAAAGCGGTTATAGATTTTAAACTCGAACTCAATATCCATCAAGGCGGCATGACCAAAGAAATGGCTATAGCCTACATGACAAGAGGTGGGTTTCAAACTCAATCTGAAGCCGAAAGAAAATGGAATAGCATTATTCTAAAGCCTGTCCACTGCGCCTACGCTTATATTGGTTTCCAGGAAATCCTGGACATGGAAAAGGAATACAAAAATCTTAAAGGCGATGCCTTCAGCAAGAAAGAGTTTCTCCAAAAATTGCTCAGCTTCGGAGCGCTTCCCATTCGTCATTTGAAGAAAAAGATTCTGGAATAAAAACAGCGGGCTTTCTTTTTTCCATTTTTCACTTTTCCCGGAGTCTCTTTTTAAGAGAAAGAAATGGCTCATACGCTTGTTGATTCCCATGCTCATTTAGATATGGAGGAATTTGATGAAGACCGTGATCAGGTCGTCCAGAGAGCTTTCCAGGAAGGAATCAAATCCATACTTTGCCCTGCAGATCTTACCAATCCCAAAAGCATACAGAAAACTTTCGATTTAACCGAAAAATACGAGAGTTTCATCGCTGCAGCAGGAGTGCATCCGCATCAAGCTAAATACTTCACTCCGAGCCACACCCAAAGAATAAGGGAACTAGCCGGAGATAAAAAAATCAAAGCTGTGGGAGAAATTGGGCTTGACTTTCACTATGACTTCTCCCCGCGCCAGAAGCAAGAAGAAGTCTTCCGTCACCAGCTCAGCGCAGCCCAGAAATTGGAGCTTCCTGTCGTGGTCCACAGTCGAAATTCAGGCAAGGAAGTGGCTAAGGCCATAAAAGAGGAACATTTCAGCAAGGGAGGCATACTGCACTGCTTTACCGAAGATTGGACACTGGCAAAGCAAATGATGGACCACAATTTCCTTATTTCTTTTTCCGGGATTCTAACATTTCCCAAGGCCCATCCATTAAGAGAGATTGCCAAAAAAATACCTCTAGAAAAACTTCTGGTTGAGACTGATTCCCCTTATCTCGTCCCTTTTCCTCTTAAAGGCAAAAAAAAGAGGAATGAACCTGCCCATGTGATAGAAACCGCCAAAGTTCTTGCTGGAATAAAGAAGATCTCTTTGGATAAACTGGCTCGCGCAACTTCTAAAAATTTCGAATCTCTTTTTATGTTTGAAATAAAAAATCCGAGATGCTAAGATAAGGGTGGCTTATTAAATTTTTTTAATTAAAGAATATTCAGGGTCCGGGTAAGGATTATAACTGCAAAGCCATAATATCCTCCCGCAAAAAAAATATAAAAGGCCTTGGAAGACTAATGTCGTTTAGAAATTAAAGATGAATGAATTAGCCGGAAATTCCATCAAATCCCGCGTGGAAAAAAGTCCAAGTCTGAGAAGACTGTACAACAACATCATGAAGGATTTGGAAGAAGTAGAGCTGGAGCTCAGACTGTTTCCCCGCTCTCCTAACAAACTCATCTCCGATATCAGCACCTATCTTTTTCAAACAAACGGCAAAAGGATAAGACCTGCACTCTTATTACTTTGTTCCAAATTATTAGGCTATAAGGGAAAAGAACATATCCTTATGTCCACCTTGGTTGAAGCTATTCATACAGCCAGCCTCATCCATGATGATATCATCGACAATTCAACAATAAGAAGGGGAAGGGAGTCCATCCACTCCAGATGGGGTCCAAACATTACTGTTCTCCTGGGCGACTATCTGTATATAAAGGCCCTTGGCCTCTCTCTTCAGAGCGAGCACCGCCAGATTATCCAAATTCTAACCAGCATTTCTGCCAGAATGGTCGAAGGGGAACTGACTGAATACTACCTGAGTGGAAACCTGGAGTTGGCTGAGGAAGATTATTTGGATATCATCAATAAAAAGACTGCATCTCTTTTCTCCGCTTCTTGCCGAATAGGAGGTATTCTTGGAAGAGCCTCCAAGAAAGAAGAAAATTACCTGGCAGAATATGGTGCAAATCTGGGGATGTCTTTTCAGATAATTGACGATCTTCTTGACTTTACAGGAGACGAAAAAACCCTGGGCAAGCCAGTTCTTTGCGATTTAAGCGAAGGCCGTATCACTTTGCCTTTAATATACACTCTGAATAATGACGGCAAAGAAAATAAAAAACGTGTAATTGAGCTACTCAAACAGAAGAATCAGGACAGGGAATCCCTTGAGGAGGTTCTCAAAATTGTCAAATCAAACGGTGCTCTTGATTACACACACAAAAAAGCAGAAGAGTTTTCGCATAAATCCAGAGAAATCATATCTCAATTCCCTAAATCTACCCATCAGGAAGCTTTAAGTTTATTATCGGAGTTCATCCTCAAGAGAAGAAACTAGGATCATTATAAAGGGTTAGGGTCAAAATAACTTTAAAGGAATTCAAGTTATCCTTCATTGTATGCTCTTCGAGCGTTACTAATTTATGCGCCCCTATAGCTGTTCACCTATGAATATTGTGATGTTCTAGATGCAAAAAATTACAGAACGGAAAAGCTAAAAAATGAAGATCCTACGGAAGGAAATTGATGGTTGAAATAGAAGTAAAAATCAGAATTATTGACATAAAAAACATCGGAGAAAAAATCTTGCAGCTCGGAGCCAAACTGGAAAAAGAACGTTTTTATGAAGAAAACACCCTTTATGACCTTCCTTCAAAGAGTCTTTACAAAAAGCAGCAAGCATTAAGACTTCGCAAAATGAATAAGAAATCTTTTTTGACATTCAAAGGGCCCCCTAAAAAATCAAGGAAATTTAAAATAAGAGAAGAATATGAAACAGAAGTGAAAAACGAAAAACAATTGAGGAAAATACTAAAATCCTTAGGGTTTATTCCTGTCTTCAATTATGAAAAACACAGAACGGTCTACAGAAAAAAAATCTTGAAAATATCTCTGGATGAAACATCTATCGGTAACTTTATCGAACTGGAGGGTAAAAGAGGGGAAATTGTAAAATTTGCCAACACCCTGGGCGTTTCAAAAAGAGAATTCATCAAGCAGGATTATATCCAGCTTATTAAAAAAGAGTCGGTGAAAACTTAGATAATTTCAAGAAAAATCTCTTCATCTAAGTCTTATCCCCCTTATTCTTCTTTTTGGGTTTTTCCTTTGCCTTATCTTTTGCCTTATCTTTAGGTTTATCTTTTGGTTTATCTTTAGGTTTCGCTTTTGGCTTATCTTTAGATTTCGCTTTTGGCTTATCTTTAGATTTCGCTTTTGGTTTATCTTTTGGCTTATCTTTAGGTTTATCTTTAGGTTTCGCTACTTTCTTTTTAGCCTTACCTTTATATTTCTTTATTGGCTCTTCACTTATTTCTCTTATCTTTTCTCCAATGAAGCCTTCTTCTTCCGGCTTGCGGACTTGGTCCTTTTTAGGCTCAATAATATCATAGTGCACTAACCCCTTATTCACTTCCATCTGGGCTATACGGATTGGGTTCTTTGATTTAGACTTTATTTTTGGCTTACTCCCCCCTATTAACTGCTTTGCCCTTTTTGCTGCTACAATGACAAATCTGAATTTGCTGTCTATTTCTGCGGATGATTTCAAGTAATTCTATCTCCGGGCATCCGCGTCTCTTTATTCATGTTAACAATTAAGATACCAAAAATTTCAGAGGAAATCAACGAGAATCTCAATATTTCAAAAATCTGGACCCATTTTTTATATTTTATGCTGAGCTAGGATCTTGGAAGTGGCCTAATATTCTGAGACAAGGTCATCAGCTGTGTTAAAAGTTCTATCCTTACCGGCAGAAATTAAACGAAAATGCTCATCTGATAGCCTTTTATATCTTATTGTAGTTCCCCAGGCATCTAAATCTGCACCAGGTCGGCCGCTATACTCTTTGAGTTCCTTAAGATCTTTTGGGGTTCTTCCTTCTTCAGCGGAAAACATAAAAATTTCTGTCTTTAGGGACTGCATATTTGCTTTTGTACTTTGAAGCTCTGCCGCTCTGTATGCCCTCACTGGCAAGGGAAGTTGTTCTTTTCCTCCTTGCTTAGGAAGTAGTTCTTTTCCTCCCTGATTCATCCAGAGCAAGTATAATAATCCTGCCGCTAGCACAATTATGACCAAGAAACCTCTTATTCTCATTCTTGTTAAGAACCCAAAAAATCAAAGGGATAAAAGATAACAATGGGATTCATCTGCTGTATTTTATAGCTTTCAGTCCTTGTTTTCAACCAATAGATATTTCTACAGACACAGCCAGGAATATTAAAAGGTAAAATCAGAATAGGGATAGTTGAGAATGACCCGTGAAGGAATCGAACCTTCAACCTGCGGATTAAGAGTCCGCTGCTCTGCCAATTGAGCTAACGGGCCATAAGAATCATTTTAAGTTTAGAGAAGTCCTCAAACCTTGTCAAATTGCCTAGTGCTTTTTCCTTATTACAAAATAACCATTTTATAATAGTGAAAAATAAGGTGGGCTTGATGAATCAAGCCCCTACGTAAGAAGAATCCTTACAGATAAATCAAACACATACATAAGACAAACCAAATGCATATGTAAGAATAATTAAATCCGGTCAGTTCATTTATATAATCGAAAAGGTGGGCTTGATGAATCAAGCCCCTACGTAAGAAGAATCCTTACAGATAAATCAAACACATACATAAGACAAACCAAATGCATATGTAAGAATAATTAAATCCGGTCAGTTTATTTATATATTCGAAATTGTGGGCTTGATGAATCAAGCCCCTACATAAGACAATCCCCTGCGGGTGAACCAAACGCATATGTAAGAAGAACCAAATTCATACAGTTTATTGATATATTCAAAAAGGTGGGCTTGATAAATCAAGCCCCTACATAAGACAATCCCCTGCGGATGAATCAATCCCTACATAAGATTTGCACAGGCTAAAGGTTTTCTTTTATAATGACAGCAAAGAGGAAAGACCCTCAATGAACTTGAATATCTTCTTAATCATATTCGCAGCTGTGCTTATCTTTCTTTTTGTCTTCTTTGTTATCTTCCTTTTCTTGTCTCTGAAAAAGACCTCTTCCAAAATCGATGAGATGAAGCGTTCTCAATCAGAAGACAAGGCTCTTTCTCTCATGCAGCAGCAAATCGGTCAACTTACCCAGAACATAAACCAGCAGCTGCAGAACATGAACACTCAATTCCAGAAAACAACAGGAAACATCGGCAGCACTTTAGGTGATGTTAAAAAAGACCTGGGAAAAATGGAAGAGGTAACCCGTGAAGTCCTGGAAAAGGCGAAAAGCATCTCAAGCCTGGAAAATCTGCTCCGCGCTCCAAAATTCCGGGGCGGCTTTGGAGAACTCTTCCTCGGTGACTTGCTTTCTCAAATCCTCCCTCCTGCCCACTATGAGCTCCAGTATAAATTTAAAAGCGGGGAAAAAGTTGATGCCATCATAAGAATAGGAAAAAATCTTGTTCCTATAGATTCCAAATTCCCCCTTGAAAATTTCAAAAAATATCTCGATGAAGAAGACAGCAAAGCAAAGGAAGACTTGAGGAAAAAATTTATCACTGATGTTAAAAAACATATCAATGATATTAGCGAAAAATACATTCTCCCTGATGAGGGAACCTATGACTTTGCCCTGATGTACATCCCTGCTGAAAACATCTATTATGAGACTATCCTCAAGGATGAAAGCCTGGGCGAAGAGCGGAGTATTTTCTCCTATGCCATCCAGAAAAGAGTTCTCCCCGCCTCTCCTAACTCCTTCTTTGCCTATTTACAGGTCATAGTACTCGGACTCAAGGGCCTCCAAATTGAAAAATCAGCCCAGTATATCTTTCAGTCTCTGTCTCGGCTTCAGGGAGATTTAGGCCGTTTCAAGAACGACTTCCAGGTTCTAGGAACTCACCTGGTCAATGCCAAAAGTAAATTTGATGATGCGGAGAAGCGTCTGGACAAATTCTCTGGTAAACTGGAACTCGTGAGCGAAGACACGCCTGAAGAACTTCCAGAAAAAGCTGCCAGCAAGAAAAAACTTTCTTAATTTTCGCTGCTATTCTTTACGCGTTTCCTCATACACTTTCACTTTTTTCAAAGAAATAGGCGCCTAAGAAGATCATCACTAAAGAAAATATCACCATAAAGATGAAATTATAAAAAATCGAAAACGAGGACACACCGATCAATGCCGCTCTTAAACCATCAACCCCGTAGGTAAGCGGGTCCAGCTTTGAAATATATCTTAGCCAAACAGGAAAATTTTCAAGAGGATAAAGAGCCCCGGATAAAAAGAAAAGAGGGAATATCACAAAATTCATCACAATGCTAAATCCCTGTATGTCTCTCATTTTCGAAGCGAATACCAGCCCCAGACCGAGGAACGTAACCGCAATCAGGATCATAAAAACAATCGCCAAAAAAATCGATGAGATGTTGGTAACCTTAAAACCCATGAAATAAGAGATGCCAAGAATAAGGACTGCCTGAATCAACGCTGTGGTTGCTCCTCCTGCAATCCTCCCCAGCACGATAGAAACTCGACTCACAGGAGCCACCATTATTTCTTTCAGAAATCCAAACTCTCTGTCCCATAAAACTGATAATCCGCCAAAAGTTGATGAGAAAAGAATGTTCATCCCGATTATCCCGGGGACTAAAAACCGAATATAACCCACATCGTCGGACAATCCTGGAATAGTCATTCTTCTAAACCCCAATCCAAGAAACGCCAGAAAAAATAACGGCATGGCTAAGGATCCGACAATTCGAGACTTTGCCCTCCACCACCGCTTCATTTCCCTCATCCACAATACATAAATAGCGGTTTTATTGATCATCTTTTCCTTCCAAATCTTGATCTTAATATTTCTCTGTTTCGCTCGGCCTGGCTGGCCTCTTCTTCTCTCATAGTCCTTCCAGTAAAGTGGAGAAAAACATCTTCGAGGCTTGGTTTGCGCAGATGGACACAGGTAACTTCTACTTCGTTTTCCTGGGCAGCATGAATCAATTCCGGAATTCTTCTTTCTCCCCTATCCATCGTCAGACTCAAATTTTTATCGTGCATCGTTATATTCTTTATCCAATCCAGACTGCCTATTTGTTCAATGAGAGCATCGGGATTCCCTTCAATTTCCAGGGAAACAACATCTCCACCGAGTATATCTTTTAATCGACCTGGGGCATCCATGGCAACGAACTTCCCTCTGTCTATGATGGCGATTCTATCACAAAGGAAGTCCGCTTCTTCCATATAATGTGTGGTTAGAATAATTGTGACATTGCCTTCTTTATTCAATCTTTTAATGTAATCCCATATGTGTCTTCTCGTCTGTACATCAAGGCCAAGGGTTGGCTCATCAAGAAACAGAACTTTTGGCTGGTGAATCAATCCCCTCGCAATCTCCAATCTTCTTTTCATGCCTCCAGAATATTTTTCAACCAACACTTTTTCTTTCTCTGTCAACTCAACAAGCTCAAGGACTTCCTTAATTCTTTTTATTCTCTCTTGTTTTTTTATTCCGTACATCATCGCATGAAATACCAGGTTTTCTTTTCCTGTGAGCTTTGTATCAAGGGCAGGTTCCTGAAAAACAACGCCGATTGAGCGCCTTATATTGTCTTTATTCCTGGAGATATCATACCCGGAGACTTCTCCGTATCCTGAGGTTGCTTTGAGCAGCGTGGAAAGCATGTTTATAGTCGTAGTCTTGCCGGCGCCGTTTGGTCCGAGAAGTCCAAAAAGCTCTCCGGTTTTTACTTTGAACGAGATTTGGTCAACGGCAGTAAACCCGTTAAACTTTTTGGTTAAATTATCGACCTGAATTGCGTAATTACTCATTTCACTATGAATAGATAATTGTTCTTAAACAAGATATATTATATCAATTTTTAATGAAAATCTTCCTTTTTTTAAGCTCTTAGGTGCGTTAGGAATACAGGATGGTCGTACCTAAATCTATGGATTTATTTCCAGAATTATGGAATATTTTCCAGAATAGATGACTAAGTTTTCATCTCAATTCTTTCTTCTTTTATCTCTTTTATTTTGCTGAAAATAAAAGAATTACAATCATTTTATATTCTAACTTTTTTTTCCTAAAATGTTGGCATTATTTTTGCATTATATCGTTGCAATTATGATTAATAGTCCTGTGGTGCTGGCTGGCAGGGCTCCTCACCCATCCTCCAAACCCACTTAATCCCCAAAACAGCCAGCTTCCTTTTATTTTATGACCGTCAGGAAAGGACTGGCAATTTTTATCAGTAAAAAACTGACAATTCCCACTGAGATGGCGGCACAGAATCCCACCCAGAAAGGTTTGGCTCCAAGCTTCTTCAATTTTTTAATATCTGTTCCAAGTCCAACCCCGGCCATAGCAACGGCGAGAAAATATCCTGCCCATTGTTTGACCATTGAACAGAGGCTGTTCCAAGCCTCTATATTCCATAATAAGTGCTTGCTCACAACGAAATAGTCGCCCATGGACCTGAGCACAGCCATGGCGATGAATCCAAGGATGAAAACTGGAAAGAGCGAAAGAATGCTCACCTTTTTTTGGGAGCTCACTCTATTCCTTTTGATATATGTATAGGCCATAAAGGGAATAGCCAAGGCCATAAACGCATTGCGGACAAGTTTGGTCACGATGGCAACATCTGCTCCTGTAGGAGTTACCGCCTGAGATTGACCAAGCCAAAGCTGATCATACATGATGCCAGCTCCGGCCACCTGGGCGGTTTCATGGATGGAAGTACCCATGAATATCCCTGCTTCCACATGAGAAAGGGATAGAACTAAATGACTCAGATAGGGATAAAGAAACATGGCCATTATGCCGAATATTGTTATAGTTCCGATAGCGTAGGCCACTTCATCCTCCTCGGCTTCGATAGCTGGACCCGTGGCCACAATGGCACTCGCTCCACAGATTCCTGTGCCGACTCCAATCAATGTACCGAGCCTTTCTGGAAGACCGAGTTTTCTTGTGACAAAAAGAGTCAAAAATATTCCTGTTGAAATGCAGGCAACGACTATACCCACACTCAAGGCTCCTATCTGGAGCACGCTAAAGATGCTGAGTCGTATTCCCATGAGTATAATTCCAAGCCTGAGGAGCTTCTTAAGACCGAAACCAACCCCAGGCTGGAAACTTCGGGGAATATCGATTGTGTTCTTGATTATTATGCCTAAAACAATAGCCATCATGACAGCACTCACCGGGCTTTGTTTGAGGTTGAGGAGCACTGTTATCCATTTTATAAACTGGATCCCGATTATGGCAATTGCGACTGTAAGAGCAAGCCCGGGGATAATTTTAGCGGGACTCTGCATGCCAAACAGGAAGTTCAGAATTCTTGAATCTTTTCTCTTACTCATCTTCTATTCTTTATCTCATTAGATGAACTCACGTTTAAGTGCTTGTGCCCTGGTTCGGGCTAGATGCCGCCAGGCTTGGATTTCTTCACGGCCTCATTTCAGGAGAGATGAACAGCGAATTATAGCCTTATTTATATAAAAAAGAAAGAAATTCTCATCTCCACTAATCTCTTCTAAACATCCTCAAATATTTCGAATCATGCTTATAATAAACTCCGTAAAAATCGTCAAAGTGTTTGAAGTTCCGTTTGAAGAAGTTTTCTATATTGAGAAAGACACACCCAAAGGTTATAATTAGAAAGAACTTAAATTTCCAATTGAATTTTATTTAGACTTTTGATACTAAATTAAAGGAACACAAAAGGAGATTGACATGAAAATCAAAATCTTATCTATTGCCTTGATTTGCATTTATCTATCAAGCTGTGCATTAGTCTTCAAAGGAACCAAGGAAGATGTAAGCTTTAGAAGTGACCCACAAAGGGCGGAAGTCCATGTGAATGGAGTGCGTATGGGCGAAACACCACTTACCTTAAAGCTTGTAACTAAACAAACATATGCAATTGAGTTTAGAAGAGAAGGCTATAAGCCAAAATCGGTTCAAATTAATAACAAAGTTGGAGCTGGATGGGTCGTTTTAGATATCGTGTTGGGTTTAGTCCCTGTCGTCATTGATGCTGCAACAGGCGCATGGTATTCATTAGACCAAAAAACTATTGATGCGGTTCTTGAAAAACAACAAAAAGAACCGATTGATCCAGAAGATTTAGAAAAGTACTTATATTAAAAGAATATTTAAATAGGGATATTGTGGAACTCTCTCAAGAAATCTAAGCCTAAGGATATCGAGTTAGCTGCCTAATCGAGTTGCAGTTGAATCCATAGGTCAGATGCGATTTCTATGGCCCTAACCTGATGATTTGCCGCTATCACCCCGCTGACAATTCGGCCTTTCTGGAAAATGACATCAAATGTACCGCCCATATCACACAGAATAAACTCAGCGCCATCTATTTTCGTACGTTTGTACCCCTGGCCATACTCCTGGCTGTATTCAGCATAACGTTCAACCAAGTCAAGCGCAGCATCAGGGCTGGCTTGTTGTGATAGAAAGGCTTTGATAGTGGTTTTCCCTTTAAGGTATTCCGCTGTGTAAGTGTTTTGCATGAAATCAAGACCCATGGCATCAACCTTGAAGTATTGAACAGAATCGGTGATCAGATTGTCCTGAGGAAGTGCTGATATGCCCCAGACCCGTTCACCCGAATCAATCAGGGGGGCCGTTACCTTGTTGGCTAAATCCAGACTTATCTGTTGAAACTCCTCCGTGGAGTCTGAAACTACGATAGTAATGTAATACTTGCCTTTCCAAATGTAGGCGTTTGAGTCCGAACGGTAACTCATCCGACCCAAATTCAGAGGTGGATCTCCCTGAAACCGTTCCACTGAAAATATCCCGAAGGCATTGGTGGGATTCCCCATGTCAAAAACGGAAATTTCGACAAATCTCCTGATATCGTTGTCATCCTCAAAAGTGGCTGTAGTCAAGCTTATCACATCATAGGCAAGATAGAGCTCAGCTCTTCCGTTTATACGTTCATAGAGATTATCTGCCTTAAACTGACCGACCTGATCATAAATAGCCCATCCTTCCGGGGCAAGCCTCGCCAGCAGATCGGACAGGTTGAAGGGCTCTGAATCTGAGGTTGTCTGCGGCCTATCGACACATACGCACAAAGCCACTGCCAAGGTCAGCAGCGAGATTATCCTTCCGATCTTTATTATCCACATTGAAATCCTCAGCTTATTCAATCTTGAAAGGAGATTCAGTTCATAGGCCCTATTGAATCAGTATAACAAAATCCGTTATAATGAAAAAACTATTCTTATCAATTCAATCCTGGGAGGAAACCTCTGTGGAGAAAAAAGATAGTCACGCTTCAATAAATCGCCGTGAGTTTATCAAGCTTTTAACCGTGAGTGCGGTTGGAGGCAAGGCAATATTATTCCAAGAAAAGCCGCCCATGACTTATCGCAGGCTGGGCCGGACCGGCTTTATGTCCAGCAGATTGGTTTTTGGGGGTGGGGCTGCACTGGCAGGGGGAAAAGCTGTGCGGCTTCTGGACCGTGCCCTCGAAGCTGGGATCAACCATTTCGACCTTGGTTCAAACGTTTATTACCGAGGTGCGGAACGAAGTTTCGCTCCATTCTTAAAGATAAATCGCAGAAAAGTCTGGGTAGCCTCGAAAGCTCCTCCGATGATAAGAGTGAAACCTAAGGACACGATCACCGTGGAGCAAGCCAAATCCGCAGCCGCCAGCTGGACAAAATTGATGGATGCCAGCCTGAAAGACCTCGGGATAGACTATATCGACCTTTATTATCTAATGGCTGTTGATAATCCCTCACTTATTAGCAGTGAAGAGATCAATAATGCATTTTTGACTGCAAAAAAAGCGGGGAAGGTCGGATATTTCGGGTTGAGCACGCACAAAAATGCCCACAAAACCCTAGAAGCAGCGATAAAGACCGGGTGGTATGATGTTGCCATGCTCGGGATTACGCCGGCCGGGTGGTACGATTGGGAAGCCCATGACCTGCTTTCCGGAACGCCTGCACTCAAAGAGCTAGAAGCACTGCTCAAAAAGGCCCGTACTGCCGGGATCGGACTCGTCGGCATGAAGGCGGTCAGACATCTGGCGCCCAAGTCGGCCATGGGAAAGGGGGATCCCAGCGCCTTTGACAAATACTACCATAAGAATTTTATGTCCTCCCCACTAACTCCATTCCAACGTTCTTACGCCTATGTCCTGGAGCACGGATTGGATGTGGTCAACGCCGACATGCAGAATTTTAAACATCTCGAAGAAAACATAATAGCGGCAGCAACCTCACATAAGTATTTCGCGTGAGGTTGAGGCGTCTGAATAAAAACCGGGTTTTCGGCAATATAGGATCACCTACGAGAGATTTGAACTCCCGATCTTCGGATTCAAAGCCTAACTCTTGATTTACTACAAGAAATATCTAGCCTATTAAAACATGAAAATTGTTTTTCTCTAAACTCAATCGCTTTTTGTAAAAAGTCGAAATTTTGAGGACGTCAATCCGGTGTTGGTTATCCCCATTTTAGAACTTGACATTTTTCTCTAGAGAGTTTACATTATGTAAGGATGTAAGGATATAAGGAATAAAGGAGCTTCTATGAATTACACAGAAACCTCAAAGGTGACATCGAAGGGCCAGGTGACAATTCCCTCGACAATCAGAGAAATTCTCAAATTAGAACCGGGATCCACAGTTATGTTTAAGGTCACCGACAGGGGAGTTATACTTTCTCCTTGTGAGATTAGTGAGAAATCCCCTTATACTGCAAAAGAATGGATGAAGATCGAAAGACTGGTCGCAGAAAAAGGTAAAGCCTATAAGACTTCTGCTGCTGCCAAAAAACATGTCGAATCATTATGAGATTCGAATTTAAATCGTGCTCAAAAATGAAATAGATAATTCTCGATTGACATTTTATTATCGTTCTATATATAATACGATGGTACTATACAAAGAACGATAGTGCTTTCTACAGAACGATAAAATGCTTGAATTATATCAAGAAACAGTATTGTGGAAAGTCTTAACATATTTTTTGTTTCATCCGAGTACCTCTATTTATGTCAAGCAGCTATCGAGAGAACTTAAAATTGGTCCTTCAGGAACAAATCGAACCTTAAAATTATTAGCAAAGTCTAAAATTCTATTCAAGGAAGAAAAAGGTAAGGCTCATTATTACTTCCTGAATAATGAGCTCCCTTTTGTAAAGTTTCTCAAAGTCTCTTATTTTTTAGCTAAAATAGAAGAGTGGAAAATAGAAGAAAAATTTATAAACCAAGATGAAGATTTGATTTCTTTAGCTGTCTATGGGAGTTATGCATCAGGGAACTTTGATGAAAAAAGTGATATTGACTTGTTACTAATTTCCCCCAAATCTAAAGCACATTTTTTAAATCTCATTCAGAATATTGAAAAATATTTAAGCAAAGAAGTAAATTTTGAAGTATTTTACCCATCTAAGTGGCAAAAAATAAAAAAAGAAAATGAGCCTTTTTACCAAGAAATCATGCGGAACCATATATTGTTAACAGGAAGTGAATTGCCGTGAATATTGAAGATTGTTTCAAGAAGGAATTTCTAATAAGAAAGAAACCTGCTCGAGAAAAAGCAAAGCAATCCTTAAAAGCTGCAAAGGTTTACATAAAGAAAGCAAAAGATAATATTACGCTTAAAAATTATGATATCACTATTGTTGCTGCTTATACATCTATGTTTCATAGTTTTAGATCTATATTATTCAAAGACGGGCTGAAAGAGAGGAGCCATATCTGTCTATTGGTTTATATTAAGCATGCATATCCAGAGCTTTCAGGAATTGCAAATAGTGTAGATGTTTATAGGAGATTCAGACATACTGCCTTATATGGATTAGATACAACTGCTTCCCGAGAAGAGGCTGAAAGCTCAATTGAGGTAGCAGTAGAAACTTTAATTTCTGTTAAAAAGCTAATGTGAGCCCATCCCATATAAGGAGTTAACGTAATAGTTCTTATTCGACGCAGATCTCCAGCGAAGCCAGGGCTTGGTTTCTTTGGCTTCCAAAGGAAGTCGAGCTACTTGCTGGCAAGCTTTTTCCTCAAGGTTGAATGTCTCCATTTGTATCCCATGTTATTTCTCAATCTTCCTCTCTTTTCGACCTCAAATCCCACGGATTTATAGAACTTCAAGGTTTCTGCATACGGCTTATAAACGGGAGAACATTCACCAACAGTTTCAACCCTTAAATCTTTGTAGCCAAACTTTATCAACTCACTCTCCACTTTCTCAAGCAGTTGCTTCCCTATCCCCTCTCCTCTCATTTTTTGGACCACACCAAGCCATCCAATCATGGGCCTCCCGTCATAACTATGGACCGAAACAAAGCCAGCAATTTTTCTATTCCTTTCAATCACAAAGCATTTGGCGAACTGTATATCTCGTGGGATGTTCTCAAGCGCTTCCTCCGTAAACCACTCTGGATGGAGGTCTTTGATAATTAGTTTTATTGAGTCTAAATCAGAAACCTTAAACTTTCGCACAAAGAAATTGCTTTTTCTGTTAATATGCACTTTTCCCTCCTTTTCATCATCTCTCACTGATACTTTTATGTAGAAAATTTAGTGGGGAAAATTTGAAGTTAGATTTTCATTGTTCTAAATTTAGCTCGCTTAATAATTATGTTCTATATACCATATTTGTATCTCTTTGGCCAGTCGGTCTTAAACTGACAGAGATGGTTTACACCTGGAGCTATCTTCTATAAGCTAGATGCTTATTTATGAAAAGAGATGCTCAATGGAGAAGCAGTCACAGAAGCATGAATGGAAATGGCACCAGGTATTTTTCTTATCCCTGATTCTGGCGGCAGCTGCCTGCAGAAGCATAGTGCCGATTTCTGGGCCGCCCGAACCAAAACTTCCAAAACGAGAACTGAGGCGGATGGGATATACTATCCAGGTCGGGGCTTTTTCAATAGTGGATAATGCCATCAAGCTGACAAAATCTTTAAATAAGAAAGGATTAAACGCCTATTATTTTGCTCATCCATCCGGGCTTTATAAAGTTCGATTTGGCGATTTCCGCTCAAGAAAGACTGCTCAAATGAAAGCGCAGAGACTCGCTGCTACGGGAATCATAGATGAATATTACATCGTAAGCCCTGAGGAATATACGGTCACTAAAAGGAAAAAGTATGGAAAGCAGTATCTCCGGAATGAAATCGTGGCAACAGCGGAAAGATTTCTTGGCATGCCCTATGCATGGGGTGTCTCTTCACCGGATAAGGGATTTGACTGCAGCGGCCTGACCATGGCGGTGTACCAGCTGAATGGTTTAAGCTTACCTCGTTCTTCCAGGGAACAATACAAAACCGGGACTTCTGTTAAAAAAAGCCGACTGCTTAAGGGCGATTTGGTATTCTTTGCAACATCCAGAGGCAGAAAAGTTTCTCATGTGGGGATCTATGTAGGCAATAATAAATTTATTCATGCACCTGGACATAACAAGCACATAAGAACGGAATCCCTCTCTAACACGTATTTTATAAAACGATACGTAGGTGCGAGGACTTATTTAAAGTAAGTTTTGCTATCAGAAAAAAAGGAGGAAAAAGAAGTAATAAAGCATCTAATATTATATCTAACATCTTTTCCTCCCAGCTTGTTTTTACTTCAGTTTTTCTGAGAGCAGATACTCTATCTTGATATTGCCTTCTGAACAAATTCTTGTACAGTTTCCTCAAGCAGGCGGTTGAATGTTTCAGGATCTTCTATCATATTGAAATGCCCTACTCCAGACATAATCACAGCTTTATAAGAAGGTGCATAACTCTGATTAGCTTCAACGTTTGTAGGATAATGATCAGAGTTGATGCACGTTATCGGGGCTTGCACTTCCTGAAGTACCCGTATTATTTCATCATTGTGGAAATCAACATAACCTTCCAAAGCACCTAAACCAACTTCTTGAGGAGCAGAAGACATATCAGCCACTATCTTTTCGACCAAAGCTGGGTCTGAATTTGGCGTGAACATGGTACGTACAAAGTTTCTGGTAGTTTCAACGAAATTGGAACGCAAAGGAGTAAACCAATCATCAATTTGTTCTTGAGTAAGTTTATCTTCGAAGTTTTGAAGAGTATCGACTCCCACCAATCCTATAACGCGTTTGGACATACGCCTTGCAGCTTCTAATATTACTAGTCCTCCCATGGAATGTCCGACAAGTACGACCTGTTCAAGATTAAGCTTATTTACGACTGCATCAACGTCTTCTCCGAAAGCTCCCATTGTCCATTCTTTGCGATCAAGCCCTGAATCTCCATGACCAGCAAGGTCTATAGCAACAACTACATACTTCTGAGCAAAGTATGGCAATTGGGCATCCCAGTAACTTCGGTCACAGCTCCAACCATGGATAAAGATGAGTGCTGGGTTACCTTGCCCTTGAACTTGATAGTGGATTGCATTCCCATCAGCCGAAATAGCACTATCAACAATAATGGCTGGCTCTTCTTCCTGTTTTGCACATCCGATAATCAAAAGAATAATAGACATGCTCAACAGAATAAATTTGAGAAAACGATTCATTTTGTCCCTCCTTACTGGATTCATTTTGTCCTTCAGCGGTGACTCTTTGACTTGTATCACAAAGGATAATTTGATTCAAATGGGAAGAGAACTGGCACGCCCGGAGAGATTCGAACTCCCGACCTTCGGATTCGAAGTCCACTGCTCTATCCACTGAGCTACGGGCGCACCTTGGTGAATTATATTACCCTATCACATATCTATTGTAAATTAGCAGACATGGACTAAAAGCAATAAACAACAGTATAGCAAGTGCGATGATGCTACCATGCTCTATGAGTATTATCACGATGCTTATTTTAAATTTTCTTGGATTCTTGTTAATCTTTTGCAGCTTAGCGTCTGAGTCCAAATCACTAAATGTTTCGTGACCAAATCTCTCACTTACAAGGTTTGTAATTATAATAAACAGAAAGAGAAAACCAGATAACATCATTTCGTTAATCAAAGGAAATCCTCCAATTTATTCTTCTATTTCACTTTATTCTTTATATTGTCCTGAACAGTTACCTTGTTAGGTTTTGTTATTATGTTCCAAAGTTATTACTACATTTCCCTTTTTGTGCCCTTTTTCAACATAGCTATGAGCCTCGGCAATTTGTTCCAACGGATAGCGTCTATCTATGACTGCCTTGATCTTTCCCGCCTCAATAAGCTCTCTGAGGAATGTTAAATCTTCAATTCTTTTTGCTATCCCAAATACTACTTTCCTGTTACCTACTATTGAAGTCCAAAGTGCTGTAATAAGAGGCCAATCAACTGTAATATAGATCCCTTTCTGCTTAAGCGAGCTTTTACAGCGTGAAAACGATGTCTTTCTTACCGTGTCGAAAATGACATCGTAGGTCTGACCGCTCCTGGAAAAATCCTCCTTGGTGTAATCAATGACCTTATGGGCACCAAGAGATTTCACCATTTCGCTATTCGTGGTACTGCATACCCCGGTAACCTCCGTCCCAAAGTATCTGGCAAGCTGAACCGCGAATGTACCTACACTTCCAGAAGCGCCATAGATAAGAACCTTCTGTCCGCTCTGGATTTTACCTTTTCTAAGCAAAACTAATGCAGTCAACCCACCAATAGGAACGGCGGCAGCTTCCTCATAGGTCATATTGGCCGGTTTTGTTGCCACCTCATTTTCAGTCAGACAAATGTACTCGGCATTGGCACCACCAAAACTTGTCTCCCAGATAATTCCAAAAACTTGGTCACTTTTCCTGAATCGTGTGACGTCTTTGCCTGCTGATTCCATTTCCCCGGCTAGCTCATTCCCTGGTATTGTTTTTCTTGGTTTTCTGAGACCATACATGATTCGCCCGGGGAGCCAGAACCAGGGAGCATACGTGGAACTTCGAATCCACACGTCCCCTGATGTTACCGTGGTCGCGTGAACTTTTATCAGTACTTCATTGTCCTTCGGAGTAGGTTTTTCTACCTCTTTGAGCTGAAGAACTTCCGGTGGCCCATATTTTGTGCATACGATCGCTTTCATTGATTTTCTTCCATATTCACTCAATGCTGATCACAACGCGGCCTTTGGAATGACCCGTTTCGTAGTGGCGATGTGCATCTGCCGTTTGCCCCAGAGGGTATGCCTTATCTATCACAGGTTTGAGTTTTCCGTTCTCAATCCATTCACGGAGTGAATTGAGATTTTCTGCACTCTCATCAGCCGTTCCAGTTTTTATTTTTTTCTTCCTGGCAGAATTAGTCATTAAATGAAAAATGGTTTTTGGACTATTTACAGGATTATTGGAAACATAGGTTCCTCTGTTTGCTAAAATTCTTCTACATTTTGAAAGAGTACTGGCAGCAACGGCATCGAATATGATGTCATACGTTTGATTTTTCTTTGTATAATCTTCCTTTGTATAGTCTATTACAAAATCCGCTCCTATCCCTTTTACCATGCCTACATTAATAGGGCCACAAACACCGGTAACTTCTGCTCCATAGATTTTAGCAATCTGGACTCCAAAGGTACCGATTCCTCCAGAAGCGCCAATGATTAAGACTTTATCGCCTTTCTTAGTTTGTACTAAATCTCTGAGTGCCAAAATTGCTGGTGAGAATCCCCCAGGGATCGCTGCTGCTTCGAGAAAGCTCAATTTCGCAGGTATTTTTGCCAATAGTTTTGTAGGAACAGCCATATATTCAGAACAAGCTCCTTTATAATATCCATAGACATGGTCTCCTACTTTCCAATCGGATTCTTCTTTCCCAACAGATACAATTTCACCTGCAAAACCACAACCAGGAATTTTCTGTTTTGGCTTTCTGAGTCCACCAAAAGAGAGTCTTAAAAATGGGCTTATCAATTGCCTGGCACCCCAGAAGATTACTTTTGGAGCCTTTCCACTTCGAGCAACGATATCTACAGTGTTAATTGACGATCCATAGTTTCTAATCAAGACCTCATCGTCTTTTGGTTGAGGTCTTTCTAATTCAACAAGTTCAAACACAGTCGGTGGGCCATATTTTGTATATACAATCGCTTTCATGGTTTCCTCCCACTGCATTTTACAAGCAGAATATTTATGAATGAGGGAAATGTCAAACACCACAATATTTTTCATAATATTTAGATTTGAGAGTTAGTTCAGGAAAATGGCGTTAAATGTAATATTCAGTAAAATGGGAATTATTGATTTATTGAATCGGTTGGCAAAACCTCATACTCGCTCAGCCAAGTAATGAACTTCGCCCATTTTTCTCGCCAAAATTCTAAAGATCTCTCTTTTTCCTCAGGATTCATAGCTGAGTAAATGAGCGAATTCATTGCCAGCTTCTTGAGGCATTTCAGGTCCAAACCCCATGCCATGAAAGCAGCGTAAAAATCATAAGAAAACGTACATTTCCAGACACTTGGATCATCAGGACAGATGACAACCGGCAAGCCACTGTTGATATAGAGCACAGCGGGGTGATTGCGAAGGTCGGCAACATAACCGAGAACCTGGTTGCTGATCGGACAGACCTCGATGGCGATGTCCCGTTCTCTCACGATTTGCATGAGGAGAGGATGCTTAAAGAGAGCGATGCCGTGGCCGATTCGTTTGGCGTCAAGCAGAATAGCATCAAGCAAGTTTTCGTTTTCTGTCCAGTTGCTTTCGCCAGAATGAATGTATAAAGGCAGTGTGATATTACGCTGCTCTGCTTTATGGCGTGCTTCAAGGAGTTCATTGATAAAGTAGAGATTTGTGTGCTTCTTGTCCTCTTCTTCCACTAAATCAAAACCAATAAGGCGATCTGGATTTGCCTCTCGCAGGGCCAGAGCACGATTCAAGTTCTGAGCAATTCTCTCCCGGCTAGCAGAACGGCGAGAGGAGAAAATATATTTTACCTTAAATTCCGGATGCTCGCGCTGAATCTCCTCTATGATGTTCTGACCTCCACTGCCCCTGGTTTCGACATACTGCACGTTTTCCTCGATCAAATCCTTAAGCGTTTTTCGGAGATAGCCAGCCCAGATCTCGTCACTGAACATGCCAAAGGACCTACGGAAACAATTTGTGAATTCAACCCAAATATCTGGTTGAGCAAGGTCTTCTTCGCCTAACGTGACAGACTGGTAAAGTTCTTCGTCAAATTCCTGCACGTCATCAGCAGCTTTGCGTAGTTCGTTGACGAGGCGCCATCCCTCTCCAGGAGGTTCTTCAAAAATCTGCAGTTTTCCTTGGGGAAGCTTCTCATTTTTTCGGGTGTAAATGTAACAGTTCGGCAGATAGGTCGCTTGATCAAGCAGCCAGCGGTAATCGCCCATGAGAAAACCGTGAACATGAAGAATTCCCCCTTTTGGCATGCGCTTCATGATTTCCAGTATAGGAGATTGGTCGATCAGGTTTCTTGTTTTTGATTTTAGGAAACTGTGCGCTGGGGGAAAATATCCACGAGTTCTTTCAATTTCCTCCTTCTTGAGTGCCATCAGCCGCCGGTTCGCCTTTTCTTCTTTGGGTGTTAGTGTGATTCCTGCGTCGAATCGCATGTCAAGCTCGGCCTGAATCAGTCGCTTTCTTGCTTTCACATAGTCTGCTACATCTTCATAACGCTTTTGAACAAAACGTTCCTCCTGTTGTAGGAATCCGCAAAAAAGAAGGGCGCATATTAAAAATATGAAACCACGTTTCATGATTCTACCTCCTTTTTTATTATAATTTACCCATGATAAATATCTGGGTAATTCACAATGGAGAGATATTTGATTTTGACCTTAAATGGAGTTTGGTTTTCCTATTTTCTCCTCTTAAATATTATCCCAAAGCCCGGAAAAAACATAGGAGTCCTTTTTCGATATTCAATATAATCTTGACCCAGCCGTTTCAAAAGTTCTGGCTCCTCAATAGCTTTTAGTTCCCAAACATTAAAAAAAATGAAAAGCGGTGTGAATATAACCAGAAGAGAGGCAGATCCAAGTAATACACTAAAACCAAAGAGCAGAGCAAATACGCCAGTCAGCATTGGATTCCGCATATAGGCGTATGGACCGGTCGTGACTAATTGGGGTGGAGGATTGAAAGGAACTGGAGTACCCTTTGCTCTAAGAAAGTTTAGAACCGACCAGCCGATAAAGAACAAAGCAATCGAAAAAATAGGTAAAGCTAAAATGATAGAAAGCGGTCTGGGGAATATATCGGTAATACCTAATAACCTATCCACTTGCAAGGCCATAATGACAAAAGAAAATGTCAATAGGCCGTAGAAGAGCGCCCCGATAGGTTTGACAACTCCCCATCGCTAAAGCGAGGGGATTCTCCAACTTATACCGGTTACCGGCTTTCGTATTTGGAGTTCCTGCTTCGCTGTGGATACTATTGTTTCCACTCCACAGGCTATCACCGAATGTCCTTCGGCTAAGATATTTATGCTTGCGTTTAGGTCTGCATTCTCAT
>Ga0255054_10000236_pt1 | contig 32288 bp, 28 predicted proteins | sample JV7_2_23_MG_FD_188634 | JGI IMG/M metagenome (GOLD analysis project Ga0255054, IMG submission 188634) | Seawater microbial communities from Jervis Inlet, British Columbia, Canada - JV7_2_23 | ecosystem: Environmental > Aquatic > Marine > Inlet | place: Canada: British Columbia | collected... | reverse complement strand
CATCCTGAAGGCAGAGCTCCTCCGCCGCTCGGGGCGCCCCACGGCTCGGCTCGTCGACCGGCAACGAGTCGCACTCGACGATCGACTGGCGCGGCTGGAGTCACTCCCTCCACAACCAGACGCCGCGGATCTGTGGCGTCACCACAACGCCGGAGCGGCTCGGGCCTTCCTCAACGACCGTTTCTGGCAGAGCTGATTGCGCGGGCCGGCGCCACGGCACGCTCGACGGGAGATGACTCGGGCACCCGCATCCGACGCCGCCTGACTGCCTTCTCACCTTCGATGACCGCAAGCATCACGGCCGCCAGCGCGATCGACGCCACCCATTGGCCCCCGGTGAGAGAACGGGTGCTCAAGAATCCCTGCATGAAGGTGAGCTCCACCGCCAGGACCGTGAGCAGCGCCGGGATCGACAGAATCTGCAGTGCCTCGAGGATGGGCGGCGTCAACCCCGATGCAGGGTCCCTGCGGATTGCGAGGCCACTGAAGAGGGTGCCGAACGCCATCACCACGAACGCCATCGTCATCGCTGCGCTCGGCCCCTCACCGAGATCGTCCGGCCCTCACAACAGCGGCACGAGTGTGACGAAGAACAGCGTCGAGCCGTAGATCAGCCACCTGCTCACCTCCCACGGATTGGCAAGCGTCACCTTCGGATCACGCGGCGGCAGCTCCATGATTCCCGCATCTCGTTGAGCGTGAGTGTCCCGGTCTTGTCCGTGTTGATGGCACTCGTCGAACCGAGGGTCTCGACATCGGTGAGGTTGGTAACGATGGCCTTGGCCTCGGCAAGCTGTTTGGCACCGTATGCCAGCATGGCCTGCACGAACGTCGGCATGCCGGTCGGAATCGCAGAGATCGCCATCGCGGTGCCGAGCAGCAACAGCTCGCTGGTTTCCAGTCCGCGCGCCCACCCGATTGCGACGATGACCGCCACCGCTCCCCATGCAATGAACCCGAGGATCTTGGTGAGCGAGTCGAGCTCCTTCTGCAGTGGCGACCGGGCGCGTTCGACCGATTCGAGCATCGTGGCGATGAGACCCATCTCCGTGCTCATGCCTGTGGCGATGACGACCATCGTCGCGGTGCCCCTCGTAACCGAGGTGTTCTCGTACAACATCGAGATACGGTCGCCGATCGCCGTCTCCTCGTCGGACAGCGGTGAGGCGTCCTTGGCGACCGGCTGACTCTCCCCGGTGAGGGCCGCTTCCTGGACCTCGAGCGTCGCCGAACGAAGGAGTCGGCCGTCGGCGGCGACGATGTCCCCCGACTCGACCTGGACGATGTCGCCGGAGACGAGATCCGTGGCAGGGATGGAAAGGAGGGTCCCATCGCGAACCACCCTCGCCTCGGGCACTTGCAGCTTGGCAAGCGCATCGACGCTCGCACGCGCCTTCAGCTCCTGCCGGGCCCCGATGACCACGTTCAACAGCACGAGCAAACCGACGAGGATGGCGGTCGAGGTCTGATCGATGAACATGCTCACGACCGCAACGGCCACGAGCATCAGGTTCATCGGGTCCCGCAGCTGCTGCAGGGCGATCGCCCACACCGAAGGGGGCGGCTCTACCGTCAGCTCGTTGGGCCCGTACTCCCGCAACCGGACTGCCGCTTCGGATGACGTGAGACCTCGATCCACGTCGGACTCGACGAGAGCAACGGCCTCCGCCGGGGTGACGGCGTACCACCTCGTCGAAACGGCTTCCGTCGCGTCACCATCGTCCTGAGTGGTCATGTGACGCTCCCCGCCTTCCACGTTCTGCTACCGGGCCGGACGGTACCGCCGTCCCGGTGGGAAGACCGGCTCAACACATCGCCCGGCTCAGCGGAGCGCCGGGACCACCTCACGCGCGAAGAGCTCATAGCCCCGGTTGTCATCGGCGGCGTCGGGGAAGTAGCAGATGGCATAACCCAGACCTGCCTCCCGCCAGCGACGCAACTTGTCGACGATCTGTGGCGGTGTGCCGACGGTCGATTCGGCCTGGCGATAGAGGCCGTCGACACGCTTTTCGGCCTCGTCGGCTGACATGAAGCGGGAGAGCATGGTGGTGTGTTCGGCGAGGATTCCCTCGACACCCGACTCCGTTTCTGCAATCACGACGTTGAAGTTCGTGGAACGCACGATCTCGGCCGGGTCCCTTCCGATTTCACGGCAGTGGGCGTCGAGGACCTCGGACTTGTGCACGAAACCGTCCAGGTCGGCGGCGTAGTTGGTGTAGGCGGCGTGGCGCGCCGCAACCCGCAGCGTGAGTTGCTCGCCGCCGCCGGCGATCCACAATGGAACGTGGGGATCCTGGAGCGGCTTCGGAGAGCAGATCGCGCCTTGCAGCCGGTAGTGCTTCCCGTCGAAGAAGACCTCTTCCTCCGTCCACATGCGCTCCATGATCTGCACGGCCTCTTCGAGCTGACCGATGCGGACGGACGGCTTGGGGAAGGGGTAGCCGTAGCCCAGGTACTCGTGCTCGTACCAGCCGGCGCCGATTCCCATCTCGAGTCGGCCTCCGGAGATCACATCGATGGTCGCCGCGACCTTGGCCAGATAGGAAGGCGATCGATATCCGTTGCAGGTACACATCTGGCCGAGGCGGACCGTGTCGGTGGCGACGGCGAGCGCCGCCATCAGCGCCCATGCCTCGTGGGTTGCCTCCTGGGTTGGAATGGGAAAGGTGTGGAAGTGGTCGTACACCCAGATCGAGTCGTATCCGGCGCTCTCCATGGCGCGCGCCGTCGACGCCATGACCTGCCATTGGTTGGCTGGTTCGATGCCGACGAGGTCGAGACGCCAGCCCTGCGGTATGAATGCTCCGAATCTCATGGCGTCAAGGTACTCCTACACCTCGTCCAAGGCGGTCGAGCAACGAGCGACCGCGCCGCGAAAGTCGATAGCCGATCCTCAGGCTCTCGGTGAGTCCGAGCTCCTTCAGCTTTCGAACATCTGCCTTGAACAATCGCGTCTCTCGGCCGAACCGGGATGCCAGATCGGGCGCACGGAGCCCCGGGGACACAGCAATGGCCTCGAGCACCGGGAACGTCCACGGTCCCCAACGGCTCGATGCGTCGAACCGGGCAAGTCGATCCGTGACGGCACGGAGCTCCACATCGTTGCCGATCGGGGTCTCTCGCAACTGTGCCCTCGGATCAGGACCTCCGTATGCCAAACCAATGCGGTAGACCGCACCTTCGCCCGCTCGAAGCCATCCGATGAGATCTTCGGCGGATGCTGCTCCGGCCCTCACCGCATCCTCAGCTGAGATGTCTTCGATGGAAACCTGATCCAGCGACGTGACCACGACGACGCCCACGGGTGTTCGCTGCCTCGTTCCCACCTTGACGGTTGGCTGCTTCCAGCGTCGGAATTGGAGGTCGACATCCCCTGAAGCGATACGGTCGAGAATCACCTTCCGAATGAGCACGGAGTGCTTTCTAGCACGAGACCGCGGATGCTGTCCCAAGAGCTCGGAATCGACCTCCACCGATTCTCACGTCGTTTTCATGCCGCCCGTCTCCGCTAATCGGAGCACGGACATAGCCTGCCGTGCGACGCATCGCCCTGAAGAGAGGTCACCGTGAGACGGTTCGCACCACCGGCTATCGCCGCCGTGTTCATCCTCGCCGCCTGTAGTGGAGGCTCGGACGACGTCGCCGCTTCGGTGAATGGTCAGGAGATCACAGTCGGAGAGGTCGAGGCACTCATCGCCGACGGCAACGAGATCACATCTCCCATCTTCGCTCAGTCTCTCGGCACGCTCGTCCAATGGACCATCGCCGAGCAAGCCGCCGCGGACGATTTCGGCTTCTCCCCCACCCAGGCCGAAGTCGATGACGAAGTCGAAGCCATCGTGCACCAGGCCGGTGCTGCCTCTGTCGGTGAACTGGCGGAGGCCCAGGGGATCTCGGAAGACATCCTCGAGAAATATGTACGCCAGCTGCTCACCCAGGAGGCGGTCACCGAACAGCTTCGGTCGTCGCTGACCACCCCCACCGACGATGAGATCGCAACGGAACTCACCGAGAATGCTGCAACCTGGACCGAGGTCTGCGTCTCCCATGCGCTGGTCGAATCGATCGAGGAGGCAGAGGCCGCGTTGGAGCGCATCGAGTCCGGAGAGGACTTCGCGGTGGTCGCCACCGAGGTGTCCATCGACCCGGGATCAGCGGCAAACGGCGGCGACCTCGGATGCGGCTCTCCTGCGGATGTCGGGCCGTTCGCCGAGGCGACAATGGTCGCCCCCATCGGCGAGTTCTACGGGCCCGTGGAATCCGAGTTCGGGTTCCACATCGTCGTCGTGGCCTCGCGGACGGAGCCGAGTCCGGAGACGATCCGCCGGTCTCTCATCGACCAGGCGCTGTTCGAGGCTGCAGACGATTGGTTCAACACCGCCGTCACCGCAGCCGTCGTGGAGGTCGGCGAAGAGTTTGGGACCTGGACGACCGTTCCGATCCCCCAGATCGTCCCCGCCTGAAAGGATCCCATCCGACTGCCCCCCGTCGATCAGCCAATGGTCGACCAGGCGCCATCCGATCAATCGGGATGATGATCGGATGGCGGTGACTCGACGTGGATCGTTCGGTCGCGGTGCACATGGCGCCCCTCCACCGGCTGGTGAGCCGGGTCATCGACGAAGAACCGCTCGCCATCGACATGGAGCATCGCTGGTCCATAGGCCTCCGTCAGATGCTCCACCGTCAGCACATCCGAGGGTGGACCGGAAGCAATCACCCGGCCCGACAGCAACAGAACGTGATCGGAGACCTGTGCCTCGGACAGATCGTGCGTGGTCATGATCACCGTGGCTCCTCTCGCGTTCTCCTCGTGGATGACCTCGTCGATCGCCCGGGCCGACGGCAGATCCAGACCCGTGAGCGGCTCGTCGAGCAACAGAACATCGTGATCCTGTGCGAGACCTTGGGCAACGAACACTCGCTGGCGCTGGCCGCCGGACAACCCGTGCAGGTGGCGGGTGGCAAGGCGGGATATGCCGGTGTGTGCCATGGCCTCGTCGACGGCCTCGCGGTCGCGCTGGCGCAGCCGGCCATACGCACCGAGAGTCGCGTAACGGCCCATCGTGACCACCTCGCGAACGGAGATCGGCAGCGCCTCATTCACCTTCGTGGTCTGGAGCACGTAAGAGACGCGACGTGGCCGGTCTCCGATGGGCACGACTTCGATGGTGCCCTCTGCCGCGGGATGAAGCCCGGCGATGGCGTTCAGCAGCGTCGATTTGCCGGAACCGTTCGGTCCGATGACCGTCGTCACACCCGTCGCCGGGATCGCGAACGAGGACCGGCGGATGGCCGGGACCGATCCGTGGCGGAGGACGAGGTCGTTGGCAACCGCAGCATCGGTCATGAGCAGCGCTCGCAACGGCCCGAGATCTCGAGCGAGTGGTCGAGGGGCTCGAAGGCAGCTGCGGACGCCACCTGATCGATCAGCACCCGCAACCTCGCCTCGAGGTCCGTGGGTATCTCGACGTCGTCCACCGATCCGCACTCCACGCAAACCAGGTGGTGATGGTGGCCGGCGAACCACTCCGCCATCTCATAGCGAGTGATGCCCTTCGCTCCGTGATGCGGCGCCACAACCCCGGCGTCTTGCAGCACGGAGAGGGACCGATACAGCGACGACAATGGCATCGCCGGCTGGAGCAGCTCATGCAACTCGGCGGCAGAACGAGGCCCATCGACAGCGGTCAGAGCAGCGACGAGGGCGCGTCTCCCGGTGGTGTATCGGACCCCGCGCTCGCGGAGCCGCCGCTGCACCTGTCGATCGAGACTGGACGGGCGATCGAGGCTGGACGAGGGCATTGCACGACGCAATCTAGTTCGCCCGCCGGCCTACAATAATGATTCTCATTTTCATGAGGAGCACCGGTTGATGCTTGAGCAGGACTCCAGCGGCGGATTGGCCATCGGCGGGCTGGTGCTCGCAGGCATGATCGCGCTCGTTGGATCCGCCTGCAGCACCGACCAGGACGCTGCCGAGAACGGCGGTGGGGTCCTCGTCGTTGCCACCACCACCATGCTCGGAGATGTGGCGCGCCACGTGGTCGGTGATGCCGGTGTCGTAGAGACACTCATTCCGGTCGGTGTCGATCCTCACGACTTCAGACCCTCGGCCAAGCAGGCGGCACGCATGTACGCGGCAGACCTCGTCGTCGCCAATGGACTCGGGCTCGAGGAAGGCCTCAGCGACGTCCTCGACGGCGCCGTGGAAGATGGAGTCGATGTCGTGGAGGTCGCGCCATTGCTCGATCCACTCCCCTTCGGTACGGAGGACGGGGCAGCCACGGCTCACGACCTCGATCCACACGTCTGGCTCGATCCCCTGCGTATGGCGAGAGCCGCCGATGTCATCGCCTCCGAACTCGGTGCAGTGGAAGGATCACCGACCTGGGCCGTCAATGCCGAGACCTATGCCGTCGAACTTCTCGCCACCGATGACGAGATCCGGTCCATACTCGAAGTCGTGCCGGCCGAAGCCCGCAAGCTCGTCACCAACCACGACGCACTCGGGTATTTCGCGACGCGCTACGCACTCGACGTCGTTGGCGTCGTGATTCCGGGAGGATCGACACTGGCCGATCCCAGCTCGGCCGAGCTCGCTCAGCTCGTCGCGGTGATCGAGGAGGATCAGGTTCGCGCCATCTTCGCCGACACCAACGACCCCGCCGTTCTGGCCGTGGCGGTGGCATCTGCCGCCGGTACCGACGTCACGGTGGTCGAGCTCTACATCGGATCCCTCGGCGAGCCGGGATCGGGAGCCGACTCGCTGATCGGCATGCTCCTCACGAACGCACGCCGTGTCGCCGCCGCGCTGTCGGCACAGGGTCCTTCGAAGTGACCATGACTCCCGAGGTACGGTGCTGAGACGTGGAATGGCTGACGGCACCGTTCGAGTTCGGTTTCCAGCAGCGGGCACTCCTCGGCGGCTCCCTTGCCGCCGTCGCCCTGGCTCTGGTGGGCACGTGGGTCGTCATCCGGGGCATGACCTTCCTCGGTGACGCATTGGTGCACGGCGTGATCCCGGGTATTGCACTCGCGCTCCTCCTCGACTTCAACGTGCTCGTTGGGGCGGGCGTAGCCGCCGTGGTGATGATCGCCGGGATCAACCTGGTGCACCGCCAGACCACGTTCAGCGAGGACACGGGGATCGGACTGCTCTTCGTCGGGATGCTCGGTCTTGGCGTGATCCTCATCTCGCGCAATCCTTCGTACTCCGGCAGCCTGATCGGGATCCTGTTCGGCGATGTGCTTGGGGTCACAGCCGGGGACCTGGTAGTGCTGCTCGGCGTTGCAGCCATCACCGCTTTGACTTCGACGCTGCTGTATCGACCGTTCCTCGTGTTGTCGTTCAACGAACAGAAGGCTCAGCTCTTCGGGCTCAGGCCACAGGTCGCCCACATCGTGCTGCTCACCCTGATCACGCTCTCGATCGTTGGCTCTTTCCGCACGGTGGGCACGCTCCTCGTCTTCGGTCTCCTCGTTGGGCCGCCCGCCACGGCAGCGTTGCTCGTTCGTCGCGTGCCGGCGATGATGGTGCTCGCGGCCGGGATCGGCGTGGCCTCGGTGGCCATCGGGCTCATCATCAGCTACCACGCCGACACCTCAGGCTCCGCGACGATGGCGGTGGTCCCCATCGTCCTGTTCTTCCTGGTCCTCGCAGCCAGAGGCATGGTGGAGCGACGACGGACTGCCGCAGCTACAGCAGAGTGAGTGCGACTCAGCAGACGGCGCGGACGGTCGGATACGGGTTGACCGAACGGCCGCCGACGGTCATCCCGAAGTGCAGGTGGTTGGTTCCGCGGGCGTTGCCGGAGTCGCCGATGTAGCCGATCACCGTCCCTTTGCCGACCCGGGAGCCGTTCGGCACGTCCCCGTGACGGAGCATGTGGGCGTAGTAGTAACGAATCCCGTCGTCTCCGTACACGTAGGCGGTGATGCCACCAAGGCTGTTGCTGGAGAGCTTCACCGTGCCGTTGGTCACTGCAACCAGCGGATTGCCGCGACCCTGCGGCCCGAACATGTCCGTGCCCTTGTGGCGGCGTCCCCCCGACCGCGCGAAGCCCCACGAGTCGATGAAACTGGCCCCGCCGAGCACGGGACACACATTGCCCGGGGTGGCACTCGCGGGAAGTCCAGCCGCCGTCCCTGTCTTGGCGGCCTGCGCGGCCCGCTGCTTCGCCAACTCGGCGATGCGCCTCTTGCGCTGCTCTTCCTCGTAGCGAGCACGAGCGTGCTCGGCTGCGTCGTCCGCCCTGCGGTACTCGGCGGCAACGGCACGCTGCGCATCCTCGAGATCGTCGAGCGCATGCTTCGCCTCACCCTCGAGCTCCTCGACACGGACCTGATCCGCCGCCAAGTCCACCTCGATGCGTTCCATCTCTCTCCGAAACGCCGTGAGCCTGTTGAGCGCGGTGATCTTCTCGTCGGTTGCCCTCTCGACGAGGGCCTGGGACGTGATCAGGTCCTGCAGCGACGGAACGAGAAAGGCTGCGGTGATCAGCGACGCCCCGGCACCCGTGTAGGCGTCGAGAACGACCTCCCTGGCGGTGGACTTGTAGCCATCGACCTGATCCGAGTACTCGCCGATGCGTCGCTCGAAGAGATGAGCCCTCCAATTCAGCTCATCGAGTTCACTGGCGATCAGCTCATACGTGAGGATCGCCTCCTCGACACGCCCGTTTGCCGCAACCAGGCGTTGATACGCGGCGTCGCGCGCCGCGTCGGCCCGGTCGACGTCGCGCTTCGTCTGCGCTACGGCGGGGGTTGCGCTCACCACAACGGCGATCAACAGCACAAAGAGGGTTGCCCAGCGAACCATGTCCCAGTATCGGATCGAAGGCCCAAAGCCTATCGGGACCATAGGGTATGCCACCAATGGGATGGACGACGAGAGACATCACCGATCAGAGCGAGCGCACCGCCGTTGTGACGGGAGCCAACGGCGGTCTGGGCCTCGAGACCGCCCGAGGGCTCGCCGTCGCGGGCGCAACCGTCGTGATGGCCGCCCGCAACCAGGCCAAGGCCGATCTCGCCCGGCGTTCGATCCTCGAGACTCACCCCGGAGCCCGCCTCGACATCCGCCCCCTCGACCTCGCCTCGCTGGCATCGATAGATGGGTTCGCCGCCGGGCTCTTGGCCGAGTACGACTCGATCGACATCCTCATCAACAACGCGGGGGTCATGGCCACTCCCCGCATGGAGACTGAGGACCAATTCGAGCTGCAGTTCGGCACGAACCACCTCGGCCATTTCGCTTTGACGGCGCATCTGATGCCCGCGCTCCTCCGCGCACCCGGCGCACGCATCGTCGGCGTGACCAGCACGGGTCGCCACAACCGCGCCCGGCTCGACCCCGATGATCTCCACATGGCCGGCGACTACGACCCGTGGCGCGCCTACGGACGTTCCAAGATGGCGAACCTGCATTTCGCCATCGAGCTCGATCGCAGACTCCGCGCCTCCGGATCGACGGCGGCGAGCCTCGTCGCCCATCCGGGATTCACCAACTCCGATCTCCAGACACAGAGTGTCCGCGCCAGCGGCGGCGGATCGAGCCAGCGGTTCTTCGCCACGACGGTGCAGTGGATCGGCATGAGCCCCTCTGCCGGAGCACTGCCGCAATTACGGGCCGCCACGGACCCCGCTGCACGGGGTGGCGAGCTGTACACCCCACGCTGGGTCTCCTCCGGCCGACCAGTGCGCCGGCCCATCATGGCGCGGTCCATCGATCCGGAGGAGATGGACTTGCTGTGGGAGATCTCCGAGCGAGAAACCGGCGTGCCCTTCGACGTTGCGGGGCTCGTCGCCGAAGCAGCGGGGCGATAACCGTGAACCGTTCGACGAACGGCGTACTCTGGCGTTCATGGACGAGGAGATCCTGAAACAACACATCCGGGATATCCCAGACTTCCCCAAACCGGGTGTCGTGTTCAAGGACATCACGCCGCTGCTGAGCCACAGCGTGGCATTTCGCGCGGTCGTCCTCCAGATGGCCGATGCTTACGCGGACGCCGGGATCACGAAGGTCGCCGGCATCGAGGCTCGAGGTTTCATCTTCGCCGCGCCGATCGCGTTCGTGCTGGGAGCAGGGTTCGTGCCGATCCGCAAGGAGGGCAAGCTTCCCCACGATGTCGAGGGTGAGGACTACGAGCTCGAGTACGGCACCGACCTTCTCGAGGTCCATCGCGATGCGGTGGCGGCCGGGGATCGAGTCCTCATCGTCGACGATGTGTTGGCCACGGGCGGAACCGCTGCCGCGGCCGTCCGACTCATGATGAAACTCGAAGCCGAGGTCGCCGGCCTCGCCGTCGTCGTCGAGCTCGACTTCCTCGGTGGGCGCAGCAAGCTCGCCGATGACCTCCGGCTCTTGACGCTGATCCACTACTGATCGGACCCCGTTTCGGGTCCGCAGGTCACTTCCCTTCCGGGTTGACCATCACCGTGCCGGCAATGCCGGCGGCGAGGTGGACGTGACCTCTGCCGGTATCGACAAGACAGCCCCGATCGTCACCGATGGCCACCATCGTCAGGGACGCGCCATCCATCAACCCCTCGTCCACGAGGAACGAACGCACCGCAGGCGGGGCCTCGATCCTCACAACACGTCCCCGGTCGCCCACCTTCATCTCGGCCACCGCCAGTTCCGGCTTGGACGACGTCGCTGCAGGATCTTCGACAGGAATGGGCTTTCCCTGCGGTCCCACACTCGGGTCACCGAGAAACCCGGCAAGGCGTTGAGCCACCTCGGCCGGCGTGACATGCTCGAACTCACAGGCCACTTCGTCGGCTCGCGAGGGCGACAGCCCCAGGTTGTCGGTGAGAAAGAGCGACCACAGCCGGCGACGGCGGAGTACCGATCGAGCGATCTCCTCACCGGGGTCGGTGAGCACGACGCCCTTGTACGGGAGGTAGTCGATGAAGCCGCGGTCGGCAAGCTTGTTGACCATCTCGTTGGCCGCCACCCGTGATACGGAAAGAGCATCTGCCAGGTACCTGACGGCGACCGGACCCTGATGGCCGTCCTCCACCGCCATTGCGATCGTGATGAGATACATCTCTTCGCTCTCGCTGGTGTTGATGTACTGGGTATCGAAGCTCATCACATGCCGATCGGACGTGCCGAGTCGCTGTCGCGGCCTCCCGGCAGGCTACCCGACGAAGAGACCTCTGAGTGAACGCCGTTTATCGTCGTCGGCGTGATCGACAGGCCCATCATCGTCACGAGCGGCTCCGATGTTCCGGAAGAGGCGACAAAGGCAGCCGCCGCGCAACTCCCGGAGCGCGTCGCCCGCTCGGCGGCGACGGGCATCGAGTTCCCCGCCGAGGCGGGCCTCGGGTTCTGGACTCTCGCGCATCGTGCCGAACTCGGATTGACCACCGTCCCGATCGTCGTGCGCCTCCGTCCGGAGATGGCCGCCAATAGTGACGAGCGCATCGCAGTCATGGAACGCGAGGCACTGGCCATGGCCGACGCCGTGCTGGTGCCGACGGAGGCGGACGCCGAAGCAGCGGCACGGCGCTTTCGCCTGGAGACGGATCGAATCGCGTGGAGCGACGACCTCCCCGAGACTCGTCACCCTCGCAGCCAGGCAGGTCTCGCCACCGAGGCCATGCATCGCTTCAACGAGACAACGCCCGAAGGTGACCGTTCGTCATCGGTGGCATCGACGTTCCTCCGGGTCTTGCCGGAAGGGGTCGTCCCGTTCCTCGTTCGGGTAGTGCCGCGGCCGCTCAAGGAGTGGTTTCGCAACCGGGCGTCGTGGCCGGCGGAGGCTGCACGAAGACAGGACGAACAGCGGCGGCGATCCGTCGACGATGCCATTGCCTCGGGAGCTTTTCCCGAGCTCGATGAACCCGAGGTGACGGTGGTCATCCCTTGCTACAACCAGGGAGCCTTCCTCGGCGATGCCCTCCGGAGCGTCTTTGAGCAGTCGTTCGAATCGTTCGAAGTCATCGTCGTCGACGACGGATCAACGGATCCTGACACGATCGGCGTGATCGACGCCATCGATCTCCCCCGCACCCGTGTGATCCGCCAGGACAACCGCGGCCTTCCCGCCGCTCGCAACGCCGGCATCGCCAAGGCCCGGGGGAAGTACATCGTCCCACTCGACGCCGACGACGAGATCGGTCCCGACTTTGTCGCCACGTTGCGTGACGCGATCTCCACCGACGACCACGCCGCGTACGCGCATTGCTGGTCCGAACTGTTCGGTGCCCAGTCGGCCGTGTGGGTGACCCGTCCATGGAATCCGTATCACCTCCTCCTCGGCAACATCGTCGTCGGCTGTCTCCTCCTTCGTCGCGAGGCGTGGGAGACCGTCGGTGGTTATGACGAGCGCCTCGTCCACGGCAATGAGGATTGGGATCTGTGGGTCCGCCTCATGGCAGCCGGTTGGACCGAGGTACACGTGCGTGAACCGCTGTTCCGCTACCGCCAACACAGCATCTCCATGACGGCGGCGACAGAGGCGCGGTTCGAGTCGGCTCGCCGGGAGATGGCGCAGCGCCACCCGGACCTCTACTCGGAGGCCGCTCTCCGGGAAAGAAAGGCCCGGTGGTATCCGTGGGTCTCCGTCATCGTCGAGGGCCCCAACCCGGTCGATCTGGCGGAGCAGGGAATCGACGATCTCGAGATCCTCCCGATCGGCGACCCATCAGCCTCTCTCCTCGAGCTCGCCGGCGGCCGAGGTTGGACGCTGCGCTCACCCGTTGCCGACGTGGAGGACGGTGTGCGCCACGCCCACGGCAAGTTCGTAGCCGACTGGGCAATGGTTGAAGACCCTTCGACGGGTCTGCTGGCAGCGGCTGCGGAAGCGTTGGAACGAGCGCCCGATCGAGCCGCCGCGGAGGCCGCCGGCATCCCCGTTCTGTGGAGACGCTGGTCTCTCGTCGACCCCTCCGCACCACCATCGGGCGCCGTGGACCTTCCCGGGTCGATCGGCGGAGCTTCGACCCTTGCGCCAGGATCTTGTCCCACCGATGCATGGACCGCACCCCTGGTCGTCGGCGGGCTCGCCACGATCCGTGATATCCCCGAAACGGAAGGGCCCTTCCCCAGCTGGCTTGCGGTGTAACGCGACCGTCTGGTCGGCCGAAACCCCGCAGCGGTAACCTCCCTACTCGACGCCAAGGAGGCCGATGAGATGCTGCGAGTAGAAATCGACACCGAGCACTACGAATTGTCGGATGATCTCCACGACTTGATCACCGAGAAGATGGCGGCCTCGACGAGTTCATGGACACGCTGCAGATTGCCCATGTCACCATCTCATGGGAGGGCGGCAAGAATGAGCAGACCAAGGTGCGCGCCCAGGTATCGGGCGATGGTGAACACTTCGAAGCCAGCGCTACCGACTGGAAGGCTCACGAGGCCGTCGATACGACCCGCGCCAGGCTGAGTGAACAGATCAGGCGCGAGCACAACAAGAAGATCGACAAGGAGCACCACCGCCACTGACCAACGGGGGCCGCTTCGCAAGGCCAACACCAGCGATTCGCGCGTGCTTCCGACCCGTCACAGGTGGTGCTGAGTCACAGGTGGCTGTGAGCACGAGCGACGGAGAACACCGACCGGGAGGGAACCATGACCGGAGACTTCAATGGTGTCGTCAACGTCGACATCCGCGACTCAGTCGAAGACTGGACGCCGTTTCTGCAGCCGAAGGCTCCCGAAGGGGCACCGAACGTCCTGATGATCGTGTGGGACGACGTCGGCTACGGGGCTATGGACGTGTTCGGTGGGCCGATCGAGACGCCGACGATGCGCCGCATCGCCGACAATGGATTGCGCTACTCCAACTTCCACACGACGGCCCTGTGCTCACCCACCCGGTCGAGCATGCTCACCGGCCGCAACGCCACCAGCAACAACATGGCCTGCATCACGGAGGCCGCCGCCGGCTTCCCGGGGTTCTCAGGCCGGATCCCTTTCGAAAACGGGCTCATCTCCGAGGTCCTCGGCGAGCAGGGCTGGAACACCTACGCCGTCGGAAAGTGGCATCTCACCCCCGGCGACGAGGTGGACATGTCGGCGTGGCGAGCCCGGTGGCCGCTGGGGCGAGGCTTCGAGCGCTTCTACGGCTTCTTGGGCGGCGAGACCAACCAGTGGTATCCCGACCTCGTGTACGACAACCACACGATCGACCCTCCCGCAACCCCAGCCGAGGGATACCACCTCTCGGCCGACCTCACCGACCAGGCGATTCGATTCGTTCGCGAGGCAAAGGTGGTCGCCCCCGAGAAGCCCTGGTTCATGTACTTCTGTCCCGGCGCAGGCCACGCCCCACACCACGTCTTCCGTGAGTGGGCCGACAAGTACAAGGGCAAGTTCGACATGGGCTACGAGGCGATCCGGGAAGAGATCCTCAAACGGCAGAAGGAACTGGGACTGCTTCCGGCGGACACCGAGCTCTCTTCCATCAACCCACACGGCGAGCCGACCGGGATCACCGGCCCTGAGGGACAACCATGGCCACAGCTCGACTTCGTCCGGCCCTGGGACTCTCTGAGCGATGACGAACAGCAGCTGTTCATCCGCATGGCCGAGGTGTTCGCCGGGTTCGTCAGCTACACCGACCACGAGATCGGTCGGCTCCTCGACTACCTCGAGGAGTCGGACCAGCTCGACGACACGATCATCGTCGTGGTCTCCGACAATGGCTCCAGCGCCGAAGGCGGACCCAACGGATCGTTCAACGAGAACAAGTTCTTCAACAACATCCCGGACACTGTGGAGGAGAACCTCAAGCACCTCGGTGAGCTCGGCGGCACGAAGTCCTACAACCACTACAACACCGGCTGGGCATGGGCCTTCGACACACCGTTCCCGTACTGGAAACGGTTCGCCGGCTACGAGGGTGGCACCGGGGACATCTGTCTGCTGTCCTGGCCCAAGGGCATCGAGGCCAGGGGAGAGGTACGGGGCCAGTACCTCCACGCCGTCGATGTCGTCCCGACGCTCTACGACCTGTTGGGTGTCACTCCGCCGGCGGTGCTCAAGGGCTACACGCAGAGCGAGATCGAGGGCGAGAGCTTCGCAGCGTCCATCACCGACCCAGAGGCCGGAGAGAGGGAGACGCAGTTCTACTCGATGCTCGGCCAACGCGCCCTCTATCACCAGGGCTGGCTGGCCAACACGCTGCATCCGCCGCTGTCTGGATGGAGCGGCTTCGACAAGGATGTCTGGGAGCTCTATCACCTGACCGAGGACAGAACGCAGTCCAAGAACCTCGCCGCCGAGCACCCCGAGCTACTCGAACAGATGAAAGGGTTGTGGTTCTACTACGCAGGCGTGAACAAGGGGCTCCCGCTCGACGACCGTTCGGCTATGGAGATCGTCACTTCGGACCGGCCGCAACCGTCGCCGCCGCGCAACCGGTACATCTACTACCCGGACATCGCCGACATCCCCGAGTCGGTGGCGGTCAACATCCGACGCCGCTCGTACACCATCGCGGCCGGTGTCGTCGTGGATTCGGCAGACGCCGAAGGCGCTCTCTTCGCCCAGGGCGGGTTCCCCGGCGGACACGCCCTGTACATCCAGGACGGCAGGCTCCACTACATGTACAACTGGCTGGGCGAGAAACACCAAAAGGTCACTTCGGACGGCACCATCACGACGGGCAAGCACCTGTTCGTTGCCGAGTTCGACAAGACCGGAGACGACCCGGACACCGGCTCAGCGCTGGGCACGCTCACGCTCTACATCGACACCGAACCCGTCGGTAAGGCCGAGATCATGACGCAGCCCGGTAACTTCGCCCTGACCGGCGACGGGCTGTGTGTCGGGAGAGATAGCCTCTCGCCCGTGTCCCCGGACTACGAGCCACCGTTCGAGTTCACGGGCGGCACGATCGACCGGGTGGTGATCGACGTGAGCGGCGATCACTTCGTCGACCATGAGAAGGAGGCTCAGGCCTGGCTTCTTCGCGACTGATCCAACGGAGGGACGCCACGTACCCTTGCTCCCAGTTCGATCCGGAGGTATGACGTGAAGTGGCTGAGCAGCCTGGCGGTCTTTGTGCTCGTGCTCGCCGTGCTGAAGTTCTTCTTCGGATGGAACATCTCGATCGTGGGCAGCGTGGTGCTCACGATCATCCTGTCCGTGGTCTTCGGCCTCATCGATCGCGCTCGTAACTGAACAGGTCTCCCTGCGGCTCGTCGGCCGACCGGGTACATCGGCCCGTGCCCGGCACGATGATCGTGGCGAACTCGAGCACCCGGGCCCGGTCCCGTCGAGTGTTGCCATCAGGCCTCTGCGAGACGCCTGCGGAGTGCCTGAACGGCCTCCCAGTACCGGTCCATCTCGGCGACGTAGGCCTTCGAGTCTTCCTTGAAGGCCTCGCCGAGATCCTTGTGGCGCAGACCGAGGGCCTGGGCCGCAAAGCGAGCCCCCCGGAAATACACGGGGAGATCGTCGAGCGCCATCGCGTACCTCCCCGGCTCCGGAACTCCCGGAGTCGGTGCCGGTTGGGTTGTCGAGCCAAGACCTGACGCCAGCACCGTTTCCAGCACGTCGTCCTCCGGGAGCCGGTCGGCGTAGTCGCGAGACACGAACCTGAAGGCCTCGTTGCCCCCGGTGTCGATCAGGATCATCGCCGGACGGGCGAGATTGCGACGATCATTCGGATCGGCCACTCCGAAGGGCTCAATCGCCAACGAACGGTCGGGATCAGCCAGCAGAGGGAAGGGGAGATCCAGCATGTCGACCGCCGCCGCGTTCTGACCAACGGAGTCGATGGAGATGCCCACGATTCGGGTGCCGGCATCGAGGAACTCGTCGTGTCGTGAGGCCAAGCTGACCAGCTGGCCGGAGCAATACGGTCACCAATCGCCGCGGAGGAAGACCAGGAGCACCGCCGCGTCCCGATGCTCGGAAAGCGTCCACGGGTCACCGGCTTGGTCGAGGAGAGTGAAGTCGGGTACCGGCATGGAGCGACAGCCTAGGCTCGACCGGGGCGTCCACACGCGGCCGTTGACCATCCTGTACCGCTACCTTGCGGCCATGGCCGAAGAGACCACCAAGCAGACCGACGACGGTTACGAACCCCCGGCCGCCGCCACGACGTCCTCAATATGGTCCGCAGGCGATACCGAGTTGGCCTACACAGCCACAGCCGGATGGCTCGTCCTGCGCAAGAACGAGAAACCTTCAGCCGAGATCTTCTCCATCTCCTACGTCGCCGACGAGGCCATCGCCGATCGGCCGGTCACGTTCGTGTTCAACGGTGGGCCCGGCGCATCCTCGGCATTCCTCCACATAGGTGCCGTTGGGCCGAAGCGGGTTGCGTTTCCCGCCGATGGGTCGCTCCCGACGCTGCCGCCGCGTCTCGTCGACAACGAGGAATCCTGGCTGGCGTTCACGGATGTGGTGTTCGTCGACCCGGTGGGCACCGGGTTCAGCCGCGTGATCGACGAGGCCAAGAAGGGCAACGGGGAAACGAAGGATTCGGCTCCGGACAAGGACGCAACCGATCCCAAGGAGTACTTCGGCTACAAACGCGATCTCGAGGCTCTGTCCGAGTTCATGAGCCGCTGGCTATCGGAGAACGGCCGCTGGGGGTCACCGGTCTTCATCGCCGGCGAGAGCTACGGCGGCTATCGCGTCGGGCGCCTCGCGCGACAGCTTCAGGAAACGACGGGCATCGGTCTCAGCGGTGCCATCCTCATCTCACCCGCGCTCGAGATCGGCCTTCTGATCCCAACCGACTACGACGTGCTCGGCTGGGTGGACCGCCTCCCGACAATGGCGGCAGCTGCGGTCTTCCATGAGCGCTCGCGAGCATTCGACCCGGACACGGCACTCGATGAGGTGCTGGGCGAGGCCGAGGAGTTCGCCACCGGCGACTACACGCGATTCCTGACCCGCGGGGCGGCGATGCCCGCTGCGGAACGGGAGCAGATCCTCGGTCGGCTCGCCGACCTGATGGGGTTGCCCGAGGACCTCGTCGTACGAGCCGAGGGCAGAATCACCATGCTCACCTTCGCTCGGGAGCTCCTCCGGGACGAGCGCAAGGTCCTCGGCCTCTACGACGCCACGGTGACCGTCACCGACCCGTTTCCCGACCGCCACACCTTTACCGGCCCCGACCCCACGCTCTCCGGTGCCAGCGCCGCCTACACGATGGGGATCAACCGGCTGTTGCGTTCCGAGATCGGATTGGAGACCGACCGCGAATACACACTCCTCAGCTACGAGATCAACACCTCGTGGAAGGCCGACACCGAGCAACACGCCTTTGCCCCTCCCTCAGGCGCCACAGACGACTTCCGCTACGGCATGGCGCTCAATCCGTACATGAAGGCATTCATCACGAACGGCCGGTACGACCTGGTGACGCCGTACTACAGCAGCGACCGGCTTCGGAACCTGATGCGGCTCGACCCCGAGATGGTCGAACGCGTCACGGTCGAGCATTTCGGCGGCGGTCACATGTTCTACGCCCGACAAGAGTCCCGGCGTCGTTTCAGCGAGGCGATTGCCACCTTCGTGAAGGACGCCGTCGCTCCCTGATCTGCAGGCCGGGATCCGGTCGAGAAGTGTCCGCTACTCGACAATCACCGAACGCGACGGGCGAGCGAGAGCGTTCACCCCATCATGCGGTACGGCTCCACGCGTATGCTCCTCCTCGTCGCGGCTGTCGGACTGGTAGCAGCCGCCTGTGCCGGCAGCGATGACGACGCGACGACACCCGAGAGTTCGACGACCACGTCCGGCTCCTCGACAACGACCCCGGCCGACACCTCGTCCACGACGAGCAGCACGGCCGGTTCGGCTGCAGCCGGTGGGACCGTCACGGGCGATCTGGGCTTCACGGTCGCCGAGGGGTACACGGCGACGTTCGTCGGCGAAGGCATCAAACCCGACCTCGCCCTCGCTCCGGACGGGACTCCGGGCATCACCTATCTCGTCGAAGATCTCAGCGGATTCATCGCCTACGCCGACGCTGGTTCCGGCTGGACTCCCGAGCAGGTGGTCGAGGGCTACTTCTACGGGCCCATCGGCCTGGCCTACACACCCGACGCCGTGCCCCACATCGCGTATCACGACCACCAGGACACAACGTTCAAGCAGGACCTCGGAGACCTCACGCTGGCCACGGCCAGCGAGTCCGGATGGACGATCGAGGCCATCAACGACGACGGCCACGATGGCTGGGACAGCACCATCGCCATCGGCCCCGATGGCGTCGTCCGGGCTGCGGGCATCGATCCGGAGCAATTCGGCAGTACCGACGGTGTGGAGTACTACGAAATCGTAGACGGCAACTGGGACATCACCGCGATCGGTTCGGGCGCGGTCGCCTACGAGTTCAATGTGTCACTCGCCGTCGATCCAGACGGCAACCCGGCCATCACGTACTACGACACCACCAACGCGGACCTCCAGTACGCAAGTCGCCGCGACGGTGTCTGGACGATCAGCACGGTCGATGCCGACGGCGACGTTGGGCGCTATTCGTCGCTGGCCTTCGACGCCGATGGGACTCCGCACATCAGCTACCTCCGCCTCGACGGCACTGCTGAGGGCACCGTCCGCTACGCGACCCGGGACGGTGAGACATGGACCACCGCAGATGTCGGCACCGTCACCGACCTCCGCGCGGGATTCACCGGGGCGCGGCGGGTGACGGCGATTACCGTCGACCCCGACCAGACACCTCACATCGTCTTCTCGGACCAGAGCATCGTCAACCAGGCCGTGGCCGCCGGAAGCGGGTGGGAGACCTCGACGATCGTCACGGCAGGCGACCGGCCCCTCGGTCAGCTGGTCAGCTTCCAGATCGGCGCCGACGGCATCGCCCATCTCGCTCTCTTCGAAGTGACCTCGCCGGATCCACTCTCCGGGGTCATTGCCTACATCACAGCGGGTTGATCGCGCTGTTGCAGGAGATCTTCGAGTGGCACCTCCCGCCGCGCCAGTCGCACCGCGTCCGCGATCTCGATCGCCCTGCCCAGCTCGGTGGCCGCCTCCGCAGCGGCGGGGCCCATGCGAGACACGGCTCGCGTTCCCGGATCCTCCAGGCCAAGGACGATCGGCGTCCAGCCACCCCCGAGCCAGGAGCGAGCGGATTCCGTCGCCCCAGCGAGCGCGGCACCAGCATCGACGCTTCCCGCTTCCACGTCCGTCACAGCGAGCCACTCCAGCGCCCACACGGTGAGGAAGAGATCGCCGAGCTCCTCAGCGAGGGTGAGCGCTTCGAGGGCCAACTCACGCGCCGCATCGAAGCGTTCCTCGTAGACCGCAACGGCGGAGAGCGCGATCGTCCCCTGAGTCGCATTGACTCGCCGGCCGGCCTCGTGGTACAGCCGGGTGGCGCGCTCCAGCAACGGCTTGGCTGCGCTCAGATCCGAGACCGCGAGCAGCGCAAACGCTTCCCCGGCGACGACGTCTGCCACGCCCCCGAGGTCACCGAGCTCCTCGTAGATCACCAAGGTCTCTTCCAGGTGCGCCTTCGCCTCCTCACTTCGTCGCGCGATGACCAGCGATGCCGCCAATCCGAATCGAGCCTCGGCGACGAGGGTGCCGCCGCCGACCTCGCCGGCGATCTCCACCGCCTCCTTGTAGTGCCCGATGGCAGAACCCGTGTCGGCCCGCCAGTACTCGAGCGCGCCGAGCGCCATGAGGCCCTTTGCCCGCTCAGCGGTTCGGGCTTCTGCGCTCGGGAGCGCGAGAAAGCGATCGAGCCATTCGCGCAGCTCCTCGAAGTGACCCCGCCCCTGGTGAAACCGCCACAGAGAGCCAAGAAGATTCAGACCTCGTTGGGCATCTCCGGCCTCGATCAACCTCCCGAGAACGACGCGTAGATTGTCCAGCTCCTCCTCCAGCCGGGACAGCCACCACGCCACGCGGTCTCCGAGCATCTCAGGCTCGGCCGACGCCGCCAGGTCACAGAAGAAGTCGATGTGCCGCTGCGAGACAGCGCCCGCCTCGCCCGAGGCCTCCAACCCGGCGAACGCGTACCGTCTGACCGGATCGAGAAGCACGAGCCTCGTACTGGACGGACCACTTCGGTCGCGCACAACCAGCGAGCGGTCGACGAGTTCTCCAAGCGAGGCAACAGGATCGTTCACCGGCGCGCCGGCGAGCACGGCGTCGGCGGCGTCGAGGCTCGCTCCGCCGTGGAATACCGACAGCCGCTGCAGGGCGGCGCGATCTGCATCGGACAGCAGGCCCACGCTCCAGGCGATTGCATCCGTGAGAGACCGGTGCCGATCTGGGGCATCGCTTCGCCCGGCACCTACGTCGTGGCCTGCACCCAGTCGGTCGGCGATCTCCCTCGGTGTGAGCAACGCAACCCGGGCCGCGGCCAACTCGAGCGCGAGGGGCAGGCCGCCGAGTGCTCGTACCAGGTCAGCCACAGCTTCTGGGTCGTCGTTGATACGAAACGAGGGATCGGCGGCACGAGCCCTGGCGGCGAACAGCTTCACGGATGCAGCCTCACCGGCAGCCGTCCCCCTCGCGGGAAGGGACAGTGGCGGAACGCGGCGCACCTGCTCACCCGCGATGCGCAACGGGACCTGACTCGTAACGAGAAACTGCGTCCCCGGTGCACCCTCGAGGATGCCTGAGACATCGCCGGCTGCGGCAACCACCTGCTCGAAGTTGTCGAGGGTGAGGAGCACCTCCTTGCCATCGAGATAATCGACGAGCACCGACACCGAACCCTCGCGCAAGGAGAGCGCGGCGGCGACGGAAGCCGCCACCAGACCGGGCTCGGTGAGCGGCGAGAGATCGACGAAGAAGACCCCGTCGGGATGGCTGCCGAGCGCTTCACTTGCCGCCTGAAGGGCGAGCCGCGTCTTTCCGACGCCGCCGGGGCCGACGAGGGTGACGATCCGGTTCTCGGTGAGATCGGTTGCGATTGCCGCTAGATCCTCATCCCTCCCGACGAGTGGAGTCGGTGCGGCAAGGAGGTTGTTCGGGTGAGCGTCGATCGTTCGTAGCGGTGGATAGGCCGTGGGGAGACCGGGGACGTTGATCTGGTGGAGCCGGATCGGATCGTGGATGTCTTTGAGACGACAACGGCCGAGGTCGACAAACTCGGCGTCTGCCCCGGCTGCTTCTGCCAGGGTCCTCGTCGTTTCGGAAACCACAACCTGGCCGCCGTGGCCCGTCGCACCGATACGCGCCGCGCGGTGCACGTCGATGCCGACGTAGTCATCTCCTCCAAGAACGGCCTCGCCGGTGTGGAGACCGATTCGCACCCGGACGGCGCCGGCCTCCGGCCAGGCGTGATCGGCCATGCGCAACTGGATATCACAGGCCGCAACGACGGCATCGACCGCCGATTCGAAGACGACGAAGAACGAATCTCCCTCGGTGCGGATCTCGGTGGCATCGGCCCGTGCAATGACCGAACGGATGATCGACGAGTGATCGCCGAGCACCTCGCGATAACGCGAACCGAGACCCTGCACGAGCCGCGTCGACCCCTCGATGTCGGAGAAGAAGAACGTCACCGTCCCGGTGGGCAGCTGCCTCATTCCGTTGGATGCTAGATGGCGTCGAACGCCACGTTCCGCGTGGTTGGTTCAGGGCTTGACACGCTAACAGCGTTAGCCTATGGTGAGATAGCTAACGCTGTTAGCCAGCGACCAAGGAGCCGTGAACAACATGAGCCGCCGAGCCGAGATCATCGAAGTCGCCCGACGGCTGCTCGAATCAAGGGGTCCAGGGGGTGTCACGATGCGGGCCATCGCAGGCGAGCTCGGCATCCGGGCGCCGTCGCTGTACAAACACATCACCGACAAGCATGAGCTTGAGGTCGCCTTGATCGCGGACGGCTTTGCCGAGCAGGCTGACGCCTTCGAGGTCGCCATCACCGGCCCATCTGATCCCGTCGCCGCCATCGCCGCCACGTACCGGGCGTGGGCGCTCGAGCACCCCCACCTCTATCGAATGATGACGGACCAGCCCCTGGCTCGTGATGAGCTGCCCGAGGGTCTCGAGGATCGGGCGGCTGCTCCACTCGTCGCCGCCCTCGGTGGCGACATCGATCGGGCCCGGGCCGGTTGGGCCTTCGCCCACGGCATGGTCACGCTCGAGCTCGCCGACCGCTTCCCGCCAGATGCCGACCTCGACGCCGCGTGGACGGTCGGAATCGACACCATCACCAAAGGAGCACAACGATGACTACGACAACAACAAGATTCCTCGATCGCGCCGATGGAAGGATCTCCTACGACGACCCGGGCGGGATCGGACCGCTGGTGATCGCGGCACCGGGCATGGGTGACACCCGCGACGTGTACCGGCATGTCCGCACCCCCCTCGACAAAGCCGGGCTCCGCTTCGTCACGATGGACCTGCGAGGTATGGGAGCGTCCTCGGTCGAGTGGGACGACCTCTCGGATGCCGCGGTTGCATCGGACTACCTCGCGCTCATCGACGAACTCGATGCAGGGCCCGCCGTCCTCGTCGGCAACTCGCTGTCGTGTGCCGCGGCGGTGATCGCCGCCACTGATGCTCCGGACAAGGTCACCGGAATCATCGTGATCGGTCCCTTCGTCCGCGACGTGGCACTGAAGTGGTGGCAGAAGGCGGCCTTCGCAGCCCTGCTGACGCCGCCCTGGGGTAAGAAGGCATGGGTGTCGTACTACGGCAAGAATCTGTACCCCGGTCCGAAACCACCCGATCACAACGAATACGTGGCATCGCTCGCGACGAACCTGTCCGAGCCGGGGCGCTTTTCCTCATTCCGATCGATGGCATCGAACTCACATGCCGAATCTGGCGGACGCCTGACGGGCGTGACCCAGCCGGTACTCATCGTGATGGGGAGCGCCGATCCCGACTTCCCCGATCCCGTCGCCGAGGCCAACGACCTCGGCAGGCTGATGGATGCCAGGGTCGTGATCTCTGAGGGGTCGGGTCACTACCCCCAGGCGGACAACCCCGGCCTCGTCGCCCAGGCCATCATCGATCTCGTAGGTAGCACCCGCTGAGAGTGGGGAGGGTCCGCATGACCCTCCCCACTATCGCTACTTCTTGTCGCCTGTGGTCGTCGAGTCTCCACCGCTGGTCGAAGACTGGTCACGGCCCGCGACGAGCCACCAGATCAACGCTCCGATACCGACCACACCGAGCCCGATGAGCAACCATCCCCACCAGGGGAAGCCGCCGTCGCTCGACTCCTCGGTCGCGTCGCTGGGCACGTCGGTCGACTCGCCGGCAGCAGGAATCTTGAAGGTCTGCTCGTATTCGTTTCCATCGGCCGCGGTGCCGGTCACAAGGAGGATCTCGGCCTCGTTCTGCACACCGGAGAGATCGAACCTGGCCACCCAGGAACCTGCGGTGTCGACGAGCGCCGTATCGGACAGGTTGGTGCCGACCACCTGGAGCGTCGTCGTCGATCCTGCCTCGAAGTTGATGCCGCTCACCGCCATCTGCCGGTTGGGATCGAGCGTCAAGATCACCCATGCGTCATCAATGGCAGGGCTCAATTGGGCCACGACCTCGGACCCTGCTTCGGCCATGACTCCCGGCACGGGATCCTGGTCGATGACGAGACCGTCGGGATCCGGATCGTCTGAATCCTCGACGAACCTGATCGTGAGACCCGCATCTTCGGCAGCGGCCGTCGCCTCATCGACGGTCATCCCGATGAAGTCGGGGACGGCGACGTCGCCGGGCCCCGTCGATACCGCCATGTCGACGGTGGTGCCGAGGGCGACCTCGGTACCGGCGGACGGGTTGGTTGCGATGACGAGCCCGGCTTCCACGCCTTCACTGGACTGCTCGGTGGTGGTCACAGCGAGTCCCGCGGACTCGAGCATGGACTGCGCATCCGCCGCCGATTGGCCGACAACATCAGGCACAGGGACGGTCGCCGGGGCATCGGGCCCCGTCGACACCACCATGGTGACCGTCGAGCCGGCGGCGACCTCGGTGCCGGAGGCCGGGTTGGTCTCGATGACGAGGCCGGCCTCGACGGTGTCGCTGGAGGCCTCTTCTGTCGCCGCGACGAGTCCGGCGGCCTCGATCGCCGCTTGGCCGTCCGCAGCCGGCTGTCCGGCCACGTCTGGGACCGGCACGGTATCCGGCGGGGTGGGCGGAGCGATCTGGTCGATGAGGGCAGCCATCGACGGGACGACCGAGATGGCGATCTTTCCTTCTTGAATGTCGTTGACGGCAAAGACGTCGGTGTACGAGTCCGCCGGGGTGGCAATCTCTCGGGTAACGGCATCAATGGTGACCGACACGAGCGTATCTGCCGGAACCGTCGTCGTGGGTAGACCCTCTCCGGGCTCGAGTGTCTGAATATCCCCGTCATCGATCTTGACGTCCACCCTGGCGCCGGTAGCGTTCCACACGGTCACCTTCGCCATACCTGCGGCTATGGGATCGACATCCACGGGATAGGCGAAAGCCGTGTTGTCACCCTCCCCATAACCCGATACGACGGTCTGTGCCGAGCCTGCCTCCACCTGTACCGGAACGGCAGAATCGAGTGACCCACCGGTGAAGGTCACGACGTAATCGCCGGCCGGCACGAGCGTTGACTCTCCGTCCGCGGCGTAGTCGAGAGGTCCGGTACCGATCGGAATCGTCCCGGCGGCCACACCGACGGGATCCGTGCTGGCACCGTTGACGGCGGCGAGATAGCCCATCGACTCGGCATCCTGGGCCCCGACGGCGCCGACGACGCTGATGAACAGCGCCCCCACGGCGGCGAGGACGAGTACGAGTCTTCTCATCGATTTCATGGTGGTTCCCCTGTCTTTGCTGGCTTCCTGGCAAGCGCAACGGACTGTCGTCCCTGATGGTATCCCCGCTCCCGGCTACAGAGAGTGACCATCGGGATCTCTCCGCTTTCGGAAGGACACGCGGTTACGGGGTATCACCCCAGTCGATTTCCAGGGCACGGCGCAACGCCGCCATGTTCTGGGCACCGATGCGGGCGGCGAGTTCCCTCTCGAGCTCGTCGAAGGTCTCGAGAGCGATGGGCACAGACCGCAGACCTGATGCCGTCAGCGTGATCAGCTTGGAACGGCCGTCATCGGGGTCGTCGATGAGGTCGACCAAACCCTTGCGCTGCAGACCGCGGACGAGAACCTGGGCCGACTGCCGCGTGATGCCGAGACGGCGAGCCAACTCTGCCGGGCGAGTGCCACCGTCGTCGAGATACGGGAACACCATCGACTCCGCTGTCGTGAGTTCGGGAAGGCCCCGTGCGGCCAGACGGACGCGCAGGGCGTCATCGAACCAGCGAAATCGCTCCAGAAGCAGACGGGCGAGATTCATTTTGTCAGTATAACTGACGATCTGTGATAGAGTTGTATCGTCAGAGATACTGACGATACAGCAAGGAGTCACCATGGCAACATTCTCCACCACAACGGTGTCGACGACCATCGACGCACCACCAGACCGGATCAGCGCAGATCTCGCCGACCCGAGGTCCCACCCCGAATGGGGGACCGAGTTCTTCGCCGGCGGCATCGAGGATCTCGGCGACGGCACGTGGCGCACGAACGTTCCTCGAATGGGCGGGCCCGTCGTGATGCGGATCGATGGTGATCCGAGTCTCGGCGTCATCGACCTCTACCTTGCCCCCACCGGCACCCCGTTCGGGCCGCCACTCCCGATCCGGGTAGTGCCGAATGGCAGTGGGGCCGATGTCCTGTTCACGCTGACTCGCTTCCCCGGACTGAGCGACGGGGATTGGGAAGACGGGATAGCCTCGATGCAGCGCGAGTTACTGAATCTCAAGGAACGGCACGAATCCTGAACACGGTGGAAGAGCTGATCACACGACTGCGTGCCGACGGCGATCCGGTCAAGAAGACGTGGTGGGAGAAGTACCTCAAGAGCGTGATCGAGTTCTACGGCGTGCCGATGGCCCAGATCCGGTCGGCCGTCCACGCCTGGGCGGAAGAACGAGCGATGGCCCCCGAGGAGCTCCGGAGCGCTGCCTTCGATCTCATGCGCCGACCGATCGCCGAAGAGAAGCTGGCTGGGATCCTCGTGATGCAGGAACTGCTGCTGCCGATTGAGGAGCTGTCCGCCGGGAGGGATCTGCCGGTGATCGCTTCGATCTTCGATGCCGGCCAGATCTGGGAGTGGAACACGACGGACTGGTTGTGCGTCCGCGTCCTCGGGCCGATGATCGAGCAGCAGGGACGACCGACCGCAGAGAGGATCGCGACATGGGCGGGCGCCCCCGGTCTGTGGAGAAGACGGGCGGCAGCCGTTGCCTTCGTGCCCGCTGTACGAGCGGTGACGGCGTGTTCACTGGTCTGGTCGATCTGGTATTCGGCGTCTGCGCCGAGAACGTGCGCGATGCGGAGCGGTTCGCGCAGACCGGCGTGGGCTGGGTGTTGCGGGATCTGAGCTCTACAGACCCGGATCGTGTCTTTCGATTCGTGGTTGAACACCGACAGTCCATGAGCCGTGAGGCTGTGCGCATGGCGGCGGCTCGTCTACCGGAGGGGCAGCGCGCCGAGCTGGGCATCACCGGTCAACGACGCCGTCGCTGAGTCGAACTCCGGTTGGTCTTCTCAAGCCACCATGCGGGAACCAACCCAGGGCGTGCGACGGCCTACGCGTTGGCGGCGCTGAGCGTCTCCAGTTGCTCGGCGAACCGCTCCGCAGCGAACGCGATTCGGTCGGTAACCGCCTCCTCGGCGTCGAGTGCCGCTCGCACGGCTTTCTGCGCCTCGTAGTCCTGGTTCTCCATCCCGGCGCGGCTCTGCAACATGCGCCACGCCTTTCGGCGCTCGACGCAGAACAGGACCATCTGTCTCGAAAGGGCGATCGTGTTGGCAGTGCCGTCGCCGTTGTCGACGTCGATATACACCTCGAAGTCGGGGACGTAGGCGGGGTGGTTGGGATCGAGGACGTGCCGCTGGCCGAGGAGGTCCGGGGTGACGAGCACCAGCAGATCATCGAGGCGGACGAGCCCCGCGACGTCGGTGACGCGTCGGAAGTGTCTGCGGAACCGGGCCTCGGTCGTCGCCCAGTGCGCCACCGTGTAGTTGTAGTCCTCGCGGGTGGCGGTGGAATTGACCCGGGCCCAATCGCGGTCGCGGTTCGGGTTGCCGGCGAGGTCGAGCGTCTCAGAGTACGTCTCTCCCCGAGCAGGGTTGTGGACGAACTGGGGCATGCCACGGCTGTCCCTCACCCGATTCGCCTGGACGGTGGCGAGGCTGTCTCCTACGCCGTGCTCCGGCTGACACGTGGTGAACGACTGGATGAAGGCGGTCCCCCGATAATCGAGGCCTTCGAGGATGGCGCGGTAGAACTGGGCGGTGTTCGCCATCGACACCTGGGCAACGTAGGCCGAGCCGTGGCCACCGAGGAACGACTCGGAGACGCTCTTTCTCTCGGTGAGCTTGCCCTGTGAGGCGACACCGAACTGGTTCATGTCGCCGCCGCCCAACATCGGCGTCGAATCTGAGTTCTGGCCGCCGGTGTTGGAGTACACCTGGGTGTCGAGCATGAGGACCTTGACGTTGGGTCGGTTCTGCAGGATGACCTTCGACACGTTCTGATAGCCGATGTCTCCCATGCCACCGTCACCGCCGATCGCCCATGCCTTTGGCAGCTCACGGATCTCCTTGGCGGTGAGCGCCGAATCGGTCATGTGGGTCATCTCGAAATAATCCGCTTCGGTGACGACGCCCTCGGGGCGGTCGAGAAGCCGGTCGGCGAGGCGTTCGGGCACGACCGACCTTCTCGCGTGGTCCATGATGAAGCTCTCCCCCATCAGCCAGGCAACCGTCGTGCCGTCCTGGAACAGTGAGTTCATCCACGGATAGGGGTGCGGATTGTTGGGCGGCGTCGACCCATACACGGTGTTGCAGCCGGTGTGCGCACCCATCGCCATCACGGACATTCCGTTGGGAAGGAAGCCCTCGATCGCCTGCAGATCACGATGGTTGAAGGCATCCTGGCGCATCGTCACGGTCAGCGCCTCGACAATCTCTGCGTCGGAGATGTCGCCGTATGCCTCCAGGCGGGCCGCCGTGTCCTCGTCCGACTCGCCGCCGAGACCGATGACCGTATGGGCGACGGTCCTGCGGAACAACTCGTACTCGTCGGGGTCGCGCTCGCGGAGCGTGGCCAGCTTGGCGGCTCCCTCGAGGTCGAGCCGCTCGGCCTTGCCCTCGAGCCGCTCGGCCTTGGCGTGGAAGAGAGGTCGCATATACGCCTCGGTGAGGCTCGCCACGGCATGGAGCACCGACTTCTCGCCACACCCGGCACAGGCGCCGTCGCCGGAGACCAGTGCCTCATAGTTGCTGCGCACCATCAGGTGGTTCTTGAGGTGAGCGACGTGCGAGCCCACCGGGTCGTCGGGATCGAACCTCCCCAGGTACTTGGAGGGCGTGTCGTGCAACAAGTCGAGGAAGTTCGTGCCGCTGACGTGGTCGGCGTTGAGCTCGGCGGTCTCGGCGGCCATCTCCAGCGCCTCGTATGGGCACTCCATCACGCACTCGGCACAGCCCTTGCACAGATCCGAGACCATGATCGCGAAGAGCCCGCCGGAGCCCTCCTCCTTGCGCTCCAGGGAGCGGAAGATGCCGGTCGTCTTGTGAAAGGCGAAGGGGACCCGCTGGAAGAGTTCCATGAATTGGGTGCGGGCAACGCCGTCGATCCCGTCGAGGGCCTCGATCTCGGCCCGCACCAGCTCCTTGAACGGTGTCGATCCCTTCTCGGCGACCTCGCCCGCCATCGCCGCCCGGAGCCGGACCTCGACGCCCGGAAGCTCGGCGAGCAACAGTTTGCGCTGAGCGATGTCGGCGACGTAGGCCTTGGCTGCGGTTTGCAGCACGGTCGTCATGTCCTGCGCGGTGTTGGGTAGCGCCGTGTCGGGACACGCGGTGATGCAATCCATGCAGGCGGTGCAATTCTCGGCGATCCATATCGGTGTCTCGCGGCGGGCTACGTACTTCGACGCGGTACGTCCCGTCCCTGCAGCCATCATGCCGACCGCGGCAAGAGGCGAGGCCGGCTGGTTGTAGCCGAATCCCGCCCGGAACTCGCTGTCGAAGGTCGAGAGCTGCGCCAGGGGGATGCGCACCTCCTGGCCGACCTCGGGGGACCGCGGCGGAATGTCCACCGTGCAGGAGCCGCAAACGACCATCGCCGGCTCGCGCATCGAAGAGCGATCCGGCGCCTCGAGGTCGCCGTGAGGCACATCCTGGACGAGTTCGAAGCCCTTGGTCATCACGGTCATGTTCGACTCAACGACGGCGTCTCCGAACCTCCCGAACTTCCTGTCGTACTGGTCCCTCACGATCTCCCGGAACCGGGCATCCGATACGTTGTAATCCTCGAGGAAACCGGAGACCTTGAAGAAGGCACCGAGAAAGGCATTGCCTTGCATGCGCAGCTGGAGGTCCTCGCGGTCGGTTGCGTCGCGGGCGATGCGGAAGCCGGGCAACGTGTAGATGCGGATCTTCTTGTCGATGATCTCCTGGCGATAGCGCTGCGGAATCCGCTGCCACACCGTCTCGGCATCCTCCTCCGACTCCCACACGAACGTGCCCCCCTCGTTGAGGCCGGAGAGAGGGTTGGTGTGGGTGAACGCCTTCGGATCGCAGCAGAGCACGGCGTCGACATGGTGGAGATCGCAGTTGACCCGTACTCGCTGCGGGGCGACGACCAGGAAGTAGGCGGTGGGAGCGCCCTTCTTCTCCGATCCGTACCGGGGATTGGCGCTGACGTGGATCACCTCACGGGGCCGGCCGAACTCGTCGATCTCGTGATGCTCCTTGATGAGATCGTCGCCGAAGGCGCCAATGATCTCGCTCAGGTTCTTGCCGGTCGTGATCATTCCCCAGCCCCCGATGGAGTGAAGACGGACGGCGATCGCGCTCTCGGGGAGCAGGGATGGCGTGCGGTCCGCTTCGACCGCGTAGGGATGGTCGATGCCGAGGACGAAATACGTCTCGCCGTCGGCAACGGTCTTGCCGTCCTGGCGGGACCGGCCGCCGATCGCGTACTCGTACGCCCCGATGATCGCCTCCGGCCGAAAGTCACGCGAACCCATGCCGTATGAGCCCCGGAGGACGAGGGGCACCTCAGCGGGCATGAGTGGCCGAATGCCGTTGTCGTAGCCCTCTTGCTGTGCTTCGAGGCCCTTGGCAAACGCGGCCCGGATCTCTCTGGCGAGAGGATTGTCGGTGGACAGGGGCTCATCGGTTCGCTCGAGGACGATCACCCGCTTCTTGCCAGCGAGGGCGTCCACCACCGCGGCTTCGGGGAAGGGCCGCAACACATTGATATGGAGAGACCCGACCTTGGCACCGTCGTTGTCCCGGAGATAGTCGACCGCAGCCTCGATGTTCTCGGCTGCAGAACCCAGCGAGACGAACACCACGTCGGCATCCTTCGTGGCGTACTCGGTGACGAACCCGTAGGAGCGCCCGGTGAGTTCGGCGAACTCGTCGTAGGCATCCTGGAGGAAGCCGAGGATCGGCTCACTGAAGTTGTCGCGGCGGGCGATGACCCCGTTCATGTAGTGCTCCTGGTTCTGCACCGGCCCGAGGAGCATCGGATTCTGGAGGTCGACCATTGCCGGCACCCGGCGACGGGTCGGCCCGAAGAGCACGCGCTGGGCTTCTGTCGGACAGTCGATGATGTCGTCGGCGGAACCGAGGAACTCGCGCAGCAGCTCGGACTCCGCCTTGTAGAAGGTCCGCTCCAGGTGAGACGTGAGGAACCCGTCCTGGACGTTCATGCCGGGGTTCAGGGCGAGTTCAGTGACCTTCCGCAAGATGATGGCCTGATCTGCCGCCTGCTGCGAGTCCCGTGCGAAGAGGATGATCCAACCGGTGTCCAGCGCGGCGTAGACGTCATCGTGACCGCAATGGACGTTGAGCGCGTGCTTGGTCAGCGCCCTGGCCGCGACCTCGAGCACCATCGTCGAGAGCTTCCCAGGAGCGTGGTAGTACTGCTCGATGCCGTAGACGATGCCCTGGCCGGAGGTGAAGTTGACGACGCGGTGTCCCGCAACCGAAAAGGCGATGGCACCGCCCTGGGCGGCGTGCTCACCCTCGGCCTCGATGGCGATCTTGGTGTTGCCGAAGACGTCGAGCTTGCCCTCGGCAAAGGATTGCTGGTACTGCTCGCCCATCTCCGTCGACGGCGTGATCGGATAGAACACTCCTCCCTGGGTGATCCTCGCCTCCGTGTGGTAGGCGACGAGCTGGTTGCCGTTGGTCGTGATGCGGATCCCAGGGAATCGAGGTGTCGTCATCTCCACGCTTTCGAGGGGGATTGTCGTGCAGTCCGACGATACCGGCCCCTGGGACCAGGAATGGCAAGAATCGCCGAT
>Ga0255054_10000234_pt1 | contig 32353 bp, 27 predicted proteins | sample JV7_2_23_MG_FD_188634 | JGI IMG/M metagenome (GOLD analysis project Ga0255054, IMG submission 188634) | Seawater microbial communities from Jervis Inlet, British Columbia, Canada - JV7_2_23 | ecosystem: Environmental > Aquatic > Marine > Inlet | place: Canada: British Columbia | collected... | reverse complement strand
CTCTCACGTTATTTTGGAAAAGGGGTTCTCAAAGCTGTCGCCAATGTTAAAGAGATCATCGCTCCTCATATTGTAGGGTTAGATGCTCTTGATCAAGAAGAGATAGATAAGCGGCTTATTCAACTGGACGGAACTCCTTCCAAAAAGAAATTAGGGGCTAACGCAATCCTATCTGTTTCCATGGCCGCCGCTCAGGCCGCCTCACTGGCCACGAGCTTGCCTCTTTATAACTATCTGGGGAAAAAAGAAACCTACCGGCTACCCGTTCCTCTGATCAACATCCTAAACGGCGGCTCTCATGCCGATAACAACGTTGATATTCAGGAGTTCATGATCGTTCCCGCAGGAAGCCCCAATTTCTCTGAAGCCATCAGAATAAGCGCAGAAGTTTTTCATCACCTAAAAAAAATCCTCCAAAAAAAAGATTACAGCACTGCCGTTGGGGATGAAGGAGGATTTGCGCCGAACCTGAAATCCAATGAAGAAGCCCTTGAATTGATCCTTGCAAGCATCCAAAAAGCAGGCTACAGACCCGGCGAGGATATCTTCCTTGCTATTGACGTGGCTGCCTCTGAATTCTTCACCGACAAGAAATACTTTTTTAAGAAGTCGGATGGTTCGAAAAGATCATCAGATGAGATGGTTAATTTTTACGAGTCTTTGGTTCAAAAATATCCCATCATCTCCATAGAAGACGGCTTTGCAGAGGATGATTGGGAAGGCTGGAAGCTCATGACAGAAGTGCTTGGCCATAGAATCCAGATTGTAGGGGATGATATTTTTGTCACCAACCTGGAAAGGTTCAAAAAGGGAGTGGAGAAGAAGATAGGAAACTCAATCCTGATCAAGTTGAACCAAATAGGCACCCTTAGCGAAACAATAGAGGCAATCAGATATGCACACGAGAAAGAATATTCCACAGTGATATCCCACCGTTCCGGAGAGACCGAGGATACTTTCATTGCAGATTTAAGTGTCGCCGTTGACTCCGGCCAGATAAAAACAGGCTCTTTGAGCCGAAGCGAAAGAGTGGCCAAGTATAACCGGCTCTTGGAGATAGAAGAGGAGCTAAAAGACAAAGGAACCTATGCAGGCTCGCAGGTCTTCGCCAGGTACATCTCCTGATTGGAAGCAGAATCCGGTATTAAAAACATATGTTTAGTCATGAAAAGAACTTTTTGCCAAGGCTTTTATGAAGAGAAGATTACTATAGAAGTCTGAGCGGATAATGGCCTCAGATAAAGAAAGAAAAGATAAATTTTTAACTCCTTCCAAGATTGAAGTTAAAAAAATCTACAGCGAAAAAGATCTAACTAACTTCAACTCTTCCCGGGATCTGGGTGATCCCGGTAAATATCCTTTTACCCGGGGCATTTATCCAACCATGTACAGGGGAAAGCTGTGGACTATGCGCCAGTATGCTGGTTTTGGAACAGCGGAAGAGTCCAACAGAAGATACCGCTTTCTCCTCTCCCAAGGCCAGACAGGACTAAGTGTGGCTTTTGATCTTCCAACCCAGCTGGGTTTTGATTCGGATCATCCTCTTGCCAGTGGGGAAGTGGGCAAAGTCGGAGTGGCTATCGACTCCCTCGATGATATGGAAATACTTTTCAACCACATTCCCCTCGATAAAGTCAGCATTTCCATGACAATCAACTCCACAGCAGCCATTATTCTCGCCATGTACTTGGCCTTAGCTGAAAAAAAGGGAATTGAATGGAGCAAGCTCTCTGGGACAATCCAAAACGATATTCTCAAAGAATATATCGCGCGAGGAACCTATATATACCCTCCTCATGCTTCTCTTAAAATCATCACAGACATTCTTGCCTTCTGCCAAAAAAATGTTCCTCAATGGAACACGATGAGCATCAGCGGCTACCATATCAGAGAAGCAGGAGCTACGGCTGTTCAGGAACTGGCTTTCACCTTGGCTAATGCTATCACTTATGTCGAGGCTGCCCGAAAAGCAGGCCTTGAGGTAGATGTCTTTGCCCCTCGCCTTTCTTTTTTTCTGGCATCCCATAATAACTTCTTTGAAGAGATCGCCAAGTTTCGCGCTGCCAGGCGAATATGGGCCAAGCTCATGAGAGAAAAGTATAAGGCGAAAAATCCTCTCTCCTGGAAATTCAGGTTCCACACCCAGACAAGCGGAGTGGCTCTTTTAGCCCAGCAGCCTGAAAACAACGTCATCAGGATCACCCTTCAAGCTCTAGCCGCAATCTTGGGAGGCACACAATCTCTTCACACAAACTCCAGGGACGAGGCCCTGGCTCTCCCCAGCGAGGAATCGGTCCAAATAGCGCTCCGGACACAACAAATCATTGCCCACGAAAGTGGAGTGGCTAATACAGTAGATCCTTTAGGATTCTCTTATTTTATCGAGAGCTTGACTAACCAGATTGAGGAAAAAGTAATGGAATATCTCCAGAAAATAGAAGAATGGGGAGGAATGCTCGCCGCTATTGAAAAAGGATTTATTCAGAAGGAAATTCAAGAAAGTGCCTATAAATATCAAAAACAAATTGAAAGCAAAGAACAGATTATCGTTGGTCTTAACGAGTACAAAAATAAGGAAGAAAAAATTCGCTTTAGGCTCTACTATCCTCCAAAAAAGTTGGAAAAGGCTCAAATAAAAAAACTCAATCTCTTAAAAGATAAAAGGTCAAAAAAGCTGGTGGAAAACCGGCTGCAGGCATTAAGAGAGGCGCTTGAGGCTGAAAAGAACCTTCTTCCTTATATAATGAATGCTGTAAAAGCAATGGCCACTCTCGGGGAAATATCTTCCGTCCTCAAAGAAGCTTACGGCACTTTTAAGGAATCAATCGCCATCTGAGCCATCTTATATGATTTCTTGACTTTAGCCTGCAGCAAATCTAATATAAATCCATGCAAAGGAATCTCAGATATAAAATCTTATTCCTCTCGTTGACCCTGCTTCTTTTTCCCCTAAAAGGCCTCACAGTTGATAAAGCCACAGCACTTCGGATAGGAAAAGAAATCCAAAAACATAACCTTGAAATCATAAAAATACGACGCTTCTTACACATGAATCCAGAACTCAGCAATCGCGAGTATGAAACGGCTAAACTCGTGGGTGCTAAGCTCATATCCTTAGGCCTGGAAGTCAAAAAAGAAGTCGCTAAAACTGGTGTGGTGGCTTTGCTCCGCGGCTCTCAGCAAGGAGCCACAGTGGGCATAAGAGCAGATATGGATGCTTTACCCATCCAGGAATTGACGGACGTTCCTTTTAAATCGCTAAATCCAGGAGTCATGCACGCCTGCGGTCACGATGTCCATACCTCCATCGCTCTGGGCACAGCCATGGTCCTGACTGGGCTGAAAGACAAAATCAAAGGCAACATCAAGTTTATCTTCCAGCCTGCCGAAGAGGGGCCTCCTCCCGGCGAGGAAGGCGGGGCGAGTCTGATGATAAAAGAACGCGTTCTGCAAGAGCCTTCTGTTGGAGCGATTTTTGGGCTTCACGTTTGGCCTGAAGATCTAGGAAAAGCATACTTTATCCCAGGCCATATGATGGCAAGCTCAGACTGGTTTCAAATCGTCATCAAAGGAAAAAGCTCTCATGGAGCCCAGCCTCACAAGGGAGTCGATTCCATTGCCCTTGCTTCTAATATAGTGGTGAGTCTCCAATCTGTTATCAGCCGCACAACCAATCCCACTGACCCTGCTGTGTTGACTATCGGAAAGATCAATGGGGGAACAAGATCTAATATTATTGCTAAAAAAGTTATTCTTGAGGGGACGGTTAGGACTCTGAGTGAAAGGAACAGGGAAAAAATTCCACAATTGATGGAAAATATAGTAAAAGGAATCACTCATTCGTTCGGAGCAGACTACACTTTTAACTATAGAAAAGGCGCCCCATCACTATATAACCATCCAGAATTGGCAAAAATCATGCTCCCCACTCTTTTGAAAGTCCTGGGAGAAGAGCACGTCAAAGAGCTAGCTCCGCAGATGGTAGCTGAGGATTTCTCGTATTACTGCCAGGAAATTCCAGGTTTCTATTTTTTCTTGGGTGTTAAAAACCCCGGGCAAGAAACCGTGGCTCCGCTTCACAATCCTTATTTTAACCCTGATGAAGGGAGCATAACCCTGGGCATAAAAATTATGTGCCATCTTCTCTTGGATTGTCTCGAGCGTCAGGGCCATCTGGAATCATATTCACCTTAGTCTTCATTAAACCGATGCTTTTTCCGTTCCTCTTTCTGGCTTTATCGCTGGCATCAGGAATTTTACTATCTTCTTTTCTCTCCTTCTCCTTGCTAACCTGGATCTTATCCTTGGTAACATCTCTCGCTTGTGCCTGGCTCTTCTTTATCATCAGAAAAGAAAGACACTCTTTCCTTGTAATTCTCCTCTCTACTTTTCTTTTCGGTGCAAGTCTCTATTCTCTCTCCGACAGAAATTTCGAAGAAAATTCTCTTCAGAGGCTAAAGCTCTCAAATTATGCCGATTTTTACGGCACTTTGTACAAATCTCCCTCTCGTGGACTTGACAGGGACTTTCTCTTCATAAAGGTGAAAAAAGTTATTTACGAGAATAAAGAGGAAAAAATCAGAGGGAATCTGAGGATCACAGTGCCCCATTCCTCAGGGTCTTCCTCCTCTCTCAACCTTTTTATCCATGATAAAATCAAGGTTTCTGCCCGTCTTCTTTCTTCTAGAGGTTTTAGAAACTTTAAAGCATCTTCCTTGAATTCATATCTCAAGAGCCAGAACATACACAACAGGGCTTTTTCCAAAAGCGCGCTTCTTGTAGAAAGATTAGAATCCGGAAAAAAGTATTCTCCCTTACATCTAGTATCTGTTATTCGCCAAAAATTGCAGCAAAAAATCGAAAATTACTTTTCCTCTGGAACAAGCGCACTTTCTCCTCAGGGAGCTGTTCTTGAAGCGCTCCTCTTAGGTGAAAGATCAAGAATGGATCCTTCTATCACTCAGTCTCTCCAAAAGGCGGGAATTTATCATCTTTTTGCAATTTCTGGAGCTCATATTGCAATTATTTCCTTCTTTCTTTTCTCTCTTTTGAAGCTTTCGAGAGTGCCCACACGCCTCTCTTATCTGTTCGTGATTTTCTTTCTCGTTTTTTATGCCTTTTTGGTGGAAGGCAGGCCATCTGTAATGAGGGCTACAATAATGGCTGTGGCATTTCTCCTGGGGAAACTCATCTGGAGGAATGTCAACCTCATCAACACGATCTCCATCAGCGCCTTTATCCTTCTTGTTTTCAATCCTTTTAGCCTGTTTAATGTAGGTTTCCAGCTTACTTTTGCTGCCACCTTTTCTATCATTCTCTTTTTTCCCAGGATCATTAAATATTTCCCCCGCCTTCCCTTCAGAATCAGTGAGATCCTTGTTCTCTCCCTTACAGCCCAACTCGGAGTTCTCCCTTTTATTGCCAGCTCTTTTAACAGGGTGACTTTCTCCTCTCTTATCCTTAACTATGCCGCGTTACCTCTGGTAGGATTGATCATGGCCGGCGGTTATATATTCTTCCCCCTTTCCTTCGCAAGCTCTTTCCTGTCCCAATTTCTTGCCAAAGGCATAGAGTTTTTCATAAACCTTCTTATCAGTTGTTCACATCTCTTTGAAAAAGTCTCTTTCATTTCCTACCGAATACCCACACCCCATCTCTTCACCATAATCGGCTATTTCCTTTTTTTGCTTCTCTTGCTCCTGCCCTCCAAAATAAGGAGACAAAAATTGGTCCTTATCGTCCTTTTTCTTGTCTTCTTTACTGTTCTGATATCCTATCCTTTTCCCTCTTTTTCCAAAAACCTTAAGCTCACTTTTATCGATGTTGGACAGGGAGAGTCTATATTGGTTGAATTTCCAGGCCGTAAAAAAATGCTTATCGATGGAGGCGGTCATCCAGAGGGAACTTTTGATATAGGCAAACATGTAGTTTCTCCTTTCCTTTGGGAGAAAGGAATAAAAAAAATTGATTACCTTGTTTTAACCCATGCACATCCCGATCATCTAAACGGCTTACTAGCAGTTGCCAGAAATTTTAAAATAGGTGAATACTGGGAAGCTTTCAGTCCCCTGGAAAGTGATCCATACACGGAATTCACAAGATCGCTCTCTTCATCTGTCTCTCGCAAAAGGCTTTTCCGTGGCTACTCCCATCATGAAAGAAAGGTGAGAATCGAAGTTCTTCATCCTGATAAAGGAGAGCCTTATGTGTACACTATAAGCAATGACCACTCTCTTGTACTCAGACTCTCCTATAATCAAATTTCATTTCTTCTCTCAGGCGATATCGGCATGAATGCTGAAAAAAAGATTTTAGAAAGCCCCGGGCAAATCAAAAGCCAGGTGCTCAAATCTCCTCACCACGGAAGCCTATCTTCAAGCACCGAAGCGTTTCTCCACAGAATATCTCCCGAAATCGTTGTGATCTCCCTGGGCGCGGGCAACAGGTACGGCTTTCCAGATCAAGAAATTTTAGGAAGATACAAAAAAATAGGAGCTAAAATCTTCCGCACCGATGTTCATGGAGCCGTAGAAGTCTCCTCAGATGGGCGGACAATTTTTATTCGGACAGCTCAGTAGAAGACAAATAAAAGGGGACAGGCTACTTTTTCTGATGGGCCTTTTGGGGCCAGACCTTGTCCGAGGGAATGCTACAGGGACAAGAGCAGGGAAAATATCTTTTCTCGATGGCAAGGCCTGACCCCAGAGCTGTCCTGTTTCTTATAGAAAAAGTAGCCTGCCCCTTTTTTTACCAGATACCAATGAAAATGAATATTGGTGTCGGCATAATTTATGAATAAATCAAGTAAACTGAAATGGTGAGGGTAGGTCATCTTTTTAGGTGAGGAAAAAAAGAAACAAAATCATTCCCTAAATCACCTCAAAGGGGTATTTACTTATATCAGGGTTTTTATTACATTATATTTGCGGCAATAATGAATCTCCGACGGTATTTATTGCCAAATAGAGGTGTGAAAGAGCCAGTAATTCTTGGCGAGCGTTAGTTATTCGTTTGATTGACATAAAAAGTTCTGATGTATAAAATAAATTTTAAAGAGAAGGAAAAATGAGTTTTAAAAAAATTATCGTAGCAATTTCTCTCCCTTTATTCCTTACCTGTGTCCTTTCCTCCCAAAGTTTGGTTGATTTAGCCAAAAAGGAAAAAGAAAGAAGAGAAAAACTAAAGAATCAAGAAAAGACAGTTGTTACCAATGCTGATCTGTCAAATATTAAAAGAGGGCCGGCTCTTACCACTTCAAGACAAGCAGACTTCCCCGAAGGAAGCGCAACGGCAGGATCTTCATCTGAGATGTCTGCACAAGATAAAGCGGAGCCATCAAAAGCCAAAGCCAGATCATCAGTGGCTAGAAGCCAGGACAGAGCAGAGCCTCAAGAAAATACAACAAATGAACTCGAGCAGAAATGGAAGAGCGCGAGAGAGCAAGTAGGTTTATTAACCACGAGGGTGAACGGTCTATGGCAAGAATTTTACAGCATGGATGACATGAGTTCCAGAGAAAACATTCAGAGAAATATAAGCGAAACTTCTCTGAGACTTCAGAAAGCTAAGGAAGAGGAAGCCGCAGCCAGGAAAGAATATCAGCAGGCAAGGACCGCATCCAAAAAGAGAAGATAGCCCTAGCAAGAAAATCAGGAATAAGGGAAAAGAGCAAGTTGTCTAAGGTGTTCCGCTCTCCTTTATTTGCGTTTACCTATCTAAAATAAATAAAAGAAATCTGGACCCCTAACTCTCTCTCATCCTTAGAGCGAAGTATAACCTGCTTCGGGATAAACGTTTTATCCGTAGAGATAACGAGGTAAAATTTATCCGCCTCGCCAAGTATTTCTTTTTTTATCCTGTATGATTTCTCGAATTGACTTCCTTCTGGGATGAACTCATCCAAAATCGAATCGTTGACCTTGAAGATCACTTTTTGATTATTCAATACTCCCAGATTCACCCCCCCTTTTATAAACAGCAGAGCATCCTGGCGGGGATTATCAATTTTGCACCTGGCTTCATTGGCTGTCCATCTCCACCTTTTAAGAGAAGTCTTCGGGCTTATCTCTAAATCATACCATCCGTCCTCGTAGCTGATTTTGGGAGCATCGGGAGGAGCAGGCAAAAACTTTAATTTTTTCTCAAGAAGAGGCTCAGGAAGTTTCCCGGACTTGTCATAAGGAGAGTTCAATCCGCTAGACAATCTCAAAATATCTTCTCCCTTGAACGCAGGGTCAGATTTATCAATAAAGGTAGGAATATATATTCTCCGTGAATAAGTGTATTCCTTTTCCGGCTCCCATTGAGATGTTGGAATTTCCGGGGAATGATTATCGTAGAAAAGAAGGTTATATCTATGCCAAAAATGCACATAAGCATTGTAGTCTTCTTTTACCTCAACAAAGTCCTTCTTCGTCTTCCATCTATACTGGATATCAGTAATCAGGTCATCTGATAAAGTCGCTTCAGAAAAGCTCACCTCGAGTTCGACCCCTCTGATCTGCGTCTGCCTCTTGCAGCTGAAAGAGACAAATGCCATCTGCACAACTAGAAAGATTCCTGCTACCTTCCTTATAATCTCGATCCGTGAATAATCCAGGCTTGCCATCCTGCAACTCTAGCTAATTTTTATTTTTTTCTCAACAAATATATGGGGGATTTTGTTTTTGTTCATCAACTCATTCAGTTTGGGGATATCTACTTCGATTATCTTGTTTATCCTCTCAATAAGCGTCTTTAACTCTTCAGAATTTTTCCTTATCTGCTGAACATGATGCTCAGAAGGGGCACCTGTATATCCTCCTATAGACCTTCCAGTCATAAGGAACCGTCCCCTGACTGAAAGGCGCATTCCCCTGTAACCTAATTTCGGGTCTCCGATTAACTTTAGCCTAATATCATCGATCTCTTTGGAGATAGCTTTAATCGACTCATGAATTGCCGCGGGGACGCCAGGTATCTTTTTTAGAGCGCTTCCCTGCTTTTTCATCTCCTTTCTTATATTATTTGAAGCACGGGTCGCTGCTGAAATTGCAGGGTACAAATTATAAATGCTCATTAGGGCATCATGCTGAGCTTTTCTGTCCTCGAAGGAAATGTCGATCCTGGGATCTCCCTCAATCTTAACAATCTTTGTCACCTCCTGACCCGCTGTTTTCAACATCACCTTATAGTCTCCGGGAAGAACAAAGGGCCCTCGAGTTCTGAAGCGACTGCTAATCCTATCCAGTTCAAGAGCTTCAGGAGGCCCATACCTCATATCCCAGACAAGACGATTGATTCCTGCATTTTTCCGACCTTTGAGCTCCCTTATTTGCCGCCCTTGGCTGTCTTGTATAGCTATTTTTATGTCTTCTTTCGCTTCTTCTCTCAGGTAGTAGCTTATCGCAGCCCCAAAAGGCGGATTTTGAGCAACAAAAAATTTGTGCCCAAGATTTCCCTTATGGTTGTAAGGATTAAAGATTGTTGCTTTACGGATGTCAAAAAGATAAGCGGAAGAGGCCAAGGTATCTTTTGCAAGCTGCTCTAAGGGAGTGATATCATCTAAAATCCATATACTCCGGCCGTGGGTGCCGAAAATCAAGTCATTCTCTCGAGGATGAATGGCAATGTCATCAACGGGAACGGTAGGGAAGTTGCTCTTAAATTTCACCCACTTCTTTCCTCCATCAATAGAGAAGTAGGCACCTCTTTCTGTTCCGATAAAAAGAAGATTGGGATTCCGGTGATGCTCTCTTATAACATTGACAATTCCGCCTTGAGGAAGATTGAATGAGATATTCTTCCAGCTTTCTCCATAATCTGTTGTCATGAAGACATAGGCCTTAAAATCATTATTGCGGTGGCCGTCAAATGTGGCATAGGCTGTCCCTTCTTTAAAGCGGGAAGCTACAACCCTGGTGACATAGGTATACTTAGGCATCCGGGGAATTTTGCTGATCACATTCTTCCAATTCTTCCCGCCATCACGCGAGACCTGCAGGTTACCGTCATCTGTGCCGACATAGATGAGACCTTCTTTAAGAGGGGACTCAGAAACTGTTGTGATATCGCCGTAATAGGAAGTGCCGTCGTGTCGGGAAAGCGTGTCTTTGTCTGGAAGCACTCCCATAAGCGGAAGCTTTTCTCTATCCTGCTGAGTTGTCAGATCAATCGTGGCTTCCCATGTCTCTCCTCTATCCTCGGATTTAAAGAGCTTGTTTCCACCGTAATAGATTGTTTTGGAATCATGGGGGGATATCAAAATCGGAGAATTCCAGTTAAACCTGTAACGCTCTTTCCCATCCTTAGGTTGAGGCCTTATGGACTTGCTTTCTCCTGACTTCACATCAAACCTGTAGAGATACCCATTCTGGGATTCGGCATAGATGGTGTTATTGTCTTCGGGATCGACTTGAGTATAAAATCCGTCTCCACCCCCGATTCTGACCCAGTCTTCGTTGGAAACTCCAAGTCTGTTCAAGGTTGAGCTGGGACCTCCCCAGGTTCCGTTATCCTGCAATCCTCCGTAGATATAATAAGGATTACGCATGTCAAAACCTATTTCGTAAAACTGTCCAAGAGGGAGCGTATTGACAAAATCCCAGGCTTTGCCACGATCATAAGAAAAATAAATCCCTCCATCTGAGCCCAGTACCATGTGATTGGAATCGTAAGGATTAATCCACATGGCATGATGGTCTCCATGTACTCCGCTTACATAATTAGTGCTGAAAGACTTCCCCCCGTCCTCCGAGACATACATAGAAGCCCCGAGAACCCAGATCCTCTGGTCATTGTTCGGGTCGATGCGTATTTTGCTGTAATACATGGGCCGAGGGTTGGTGTTCGACATCTTTTTCCAGCTAACGCCTTTATTTTCTGAGCGAAAAACTCCACCCTGTTTGTGTTGGACAACAGCATAGACAACATTGGGATCGCTGCGGTAAATATCTATTCCGATACGCCCTGTGTTCCCTGAAGGCAGTCCATTTGTGAGACGGGCCCATGTTTCTCCGCCATCGGTCGTCCTGTAAAGACCACTGCCAGGTCCTCCCCCGTTAAAACCCCAGCCGCGGCGCCGCCTCTGATAGGCTGCCGCATACAGAACATTTGGATTCTCATGATCCAGGGCAACATCCACAAAACCTGTATTCTTATCAATAAACTTGGTATTGGTCCAGGTTTTTCCGCCATCCATGGTTCGAAACAGGCCCCTTTCTTTGTTCGGACCCCAAAGATGCCCCAAGGCTGCGACATAAACTATATCCGGATTGGTGGGATGGATGACAATGCGACCAATATGATGGGTATCACGAAGTCCCATATTTTTCCATGTCCTGCCGCTGTCAGTAGATTTATAAACCCCGTCTCCCCAGGAAGAACTCTGACGATTGTTCGGTTCTCCAGTGCCAACCCAGATTATACCCGGATTGGAAGGCGCTACGGTCACATCGCCGACGGTGCTGGTAACCTGGTCGTCGAAAATGGGTTCCCAGGTTACACCGTTATTGGAGGTTTTCCACACTCCTCCTGAGGCAATCCCTGCATAAATAATTTTAGGGTTGCTTTCCACAACAGCAAAATCATCAATCCGTCCTCCCATGTTGGACGGGCCAATACTTCTCCATTTCATCCCGTCAAGGATTGATTCTTTTATAAGAAATTCAGGTTCTTTTTTTGTTTTTTTCGCACCGAGGAAAAGGCTCACTGCCAATCCCAGACACAGAACCAAAAGAAACCTAGACGAAAATATTCCTTTTTTCATATCATATCCTCCTTTATCCTTGTGATGAACGAGCCTTATGCCAAAATACTCATTTTATGTTTTGAATAGAAAGCAAAAACTAACATAAGACAAAGAAAAAAGTCAAAGCAAAAATGGGGACGTTCCCCATGCTTGAAAGAGGGAATCGAATATAGTATATTCCCCAGAGGATGAAATTCCTCATATTCCTTCTTTCTCTTTTCAACCGCTCAGGATGCCAGATTAAAAATTGGTTTTACAAAAAGAAAATATCAATACCAAAAAAAGCACCTTTGTCCGTTATCAGCGTGGGAAGCATCGCCTTTGGGGGGACAGAAAAAACGCCATTAGTCATAAATCTGATAACCTATCTCATTAAACACGGCTTCAAACCTGCCCTGATCTCCCGTGGGTATAAAGGGAGATGGGAAAAGAGCGGAGGCATTCTCTCTGACGGAAAAAACATTCTGGCTGCTTGGGAGGATTCCGGTGATGAGCCATTTATGGTCGCCCAAAGCATTCCTCAGGCCGGAGTTTTCATCGGTAAAAATCGTCTTCTCTCCTGCCAAAAAGCAAAGAGCCTGGGTTTCGAGCTTGCTGTGCTGGATGACGGCTTCCAGCATCGCCGCCTCCACAGAGATTTGGACATTGTTCTTTACACTCCGGCAGAGAAAATTGCATTTCGCGAACCTATCTCTTCCCTTAAAAGAGCCAACATTCTTTTGCTGAAGAAAGGAGTCGATCCTCAGAGAAAAAAAAGAATAAAGGAACGCTTTCCTGAATCAACCGTCTTGGAATACTCTGTTAAAAATAAGGGTTTCTTCAAGTTAGCAGAGAAAGAGAGAGAGCCGGATGAAATGCTTAAAAGAAAAAAAGTTTTCGCTTTTTGCGGAATAGCCCGGCCTGAAAGATTCTTATCCACCCTGCACGAGGAAGGCATAAAGCCATCGTTTTTCTTTAAATTTCCTGATCATCATCCCTACCCCAAATCTTCCCTCGAAAAAATCACAGGAAAATACAAAGAAATCAACGCTGAAGCAATCATCACTACTGAGAAAGATGCCTTGAAGATTATTCACAGCAATAGCCTTAAAAAAATCCCTGTTTTTTATTTAAAGATCGACCTCGAGGTAGAGGATAAATTTTACGCCAGAATATCAAATCTACTCCAAAATTGGGTATAATATTCTAAAATGGCAAGTTTTAAAGAATTATTTGAATTTTCACTCTTTAAAATAGCCAAAGCTCCTTTGTCCATTCTTTCCCGGAAGCTGTGTCTCTCTTTGGGACAAACCTTAGGGTTAGCCTTTTATTACCTGGATAAAAAGCATCGCCTGATAGCCTTAGCCAACCTGAAAATCGCTTTTGGAAAGGAATTGCCCCCTTCTGAGCTTAAAAGAATAGCCCGCAACTCCTTTATGCATTTCGGAAAGATTCTCATGGATATCATAAAGCTTCCTCAACTTAAAGAAGAGAAAATAAATGCCCTGATAAATGTCGAAGGCGAAGAAAATCTGCTTAAAGCTCTTCGAGAAAAAAAGGGAGTGCTCCCCTTCTCTGCTCATTATGGAAGCTGGGAAATCGCTATGAGTTTTTTCACCACAAAGGGAAAACTAAGTGGCGTTGCCCGCGCCTTGGATAACAAGCTCCTGGAGAAAGAGCTCCTCAAGCTCAGAACAAGCCATGGGTCCCGCATCATCTACAAACATCAGGCAGCAAAAAAGATTCTTCGATCTCTGCAGGCAGGAGAAATGGTTGCCTTTTTGATAGATCAGAATGTTCTCAGAAGACAAGCTGTCTTTGTCGATTTTTTTGGCAAGAAAGCAGCCACAACCCCAAGCCTGGCATCTTTTTTCCTCAAGACAAAATCACCTCTAATCCCGGTATTTTGCTATCCTACATCATCCCATGCCTATCACATTAAAATATTCAGCCCTCTAAGCATCACCTTGGAAGGAAATTACAACCAGGATGTATTGAAAATTACCCAAATATGCACTAAGATTATAGAAATTCAGATACGGAAGAATCCAGATTATTGGCTTTGGTTCCACAACAGGTGGAAAACGAGGCCAGAGGAAGAGGAGGCTTGAATTTTGAAAATGGTCAAATCCTTGATATGTAAGGAAAGAAAAATTAAAAATTCAGCAAGCTTCCCCGAGTGGATGCAAAGATTCTGAAGGAAACGGGAAAATGAGAGCCAATAAGAGATCTTTCGATGAATTAAGACCGATAAAAATCAAGCTAGATTATCTGGATTTTGCTGACGGTTCTGCTTTCATAGAGATCGGCAAAACCAGGATCGTTGCTGCAGCTACAATTGAAGAGAAGGTTCCGCCCTTCCTTAAGAAAAGCGGAACTGGCTGGATCACGGCCGAATACTCCATGCTTCCCCGCTCCACTGAAAAAAGAAATATTAGAGAAAGAACACATGCTCGTATTTCGGGCCGAAGTCAGGAAATTCAGCGCCTCATAGGGCGCTCACTTCGTGCCGTGACAGATCTTAGCGTCCTTGGAGAGAGGACTATCATCCTTGACTGTGACGTCCTCCAGGCTGACGGGGGGACAAGAACAGCTTCGGTAACAGCCGCCTGCCTTGCCTTATCCCTCGCCTTGAAAAAGATGATGGACGAAAAGATCATCGACCGGATGCCCCTCAAATACCTGGTCAGCGGCATCAGTGTGGGCATTGTGGAAGGAGAAGTCCTCCTTGACCTCGATTACTCCGAGGATTCAAATGCAGAAATTGACATGAATGTTGTCGGTACAGAGAAGGAGCAGCTCGTGGAATTACAGGCAACAGCAGAGAAAAATCCATTTTCAAGAAAAGAAATGAGCACTCTTTTAAACTTAGCCTATAAAGGAATAAAAGAAGTAGCCCAAATGCAGAAGGACGCCCTCAAAAAAAAGAGCATTCTCTTCATGGCTTACATGTAAAAAGGAGAAAAAAATATGAATCGAATCCTTATAACAGGAGGAGCCGGTTTTTTAGGCAGCCATCTTTGCGACGCTCTTTTAGAAAGGGGGACGGATGTGGTCTGTGTCGACAATTTTTTCTCGGGCTACAAAGATAATATCCGGCATCTCTTTTCCCACTCTTATTTCGAACTGATCCGCCACGACATCATCCATCCTCTCTTTTTAGAGGTTGATAAAATTTATAATCTCGCTTGCCCTGCCTCACCACTCTACTACCAGAACAATGCGATAAAAACGGTAAAGACCAGCGTCATGGGGACCATAAATATGCTGGGCTTGGCCAAGAGGATAAAAGCCCGTATCCTCCTCGCTTCTACATCTGAAGTTTACGGGAATCCGGCAGTTCATCCTCAAAAAGAAAGTTACTGGGGAAACGTCAATCCTGTCGGTGTCCGAAGCTGCTATGACGAAGGAAAAAGAGTGGCTGAAACGCTGATGATGGACTACCACCGTCAGAACAACGTTGACACCAGAATAGTCCGTATATTTAACACCTACGGCCCGCGGATGGCCATAAATGACGGAAGGGTTGTCAGCAACTTTATCGTTCAGGCACTAAGAGGAGAACCAGTCACCGTTTACGGAGACGGAACTCAAACACGCTCCTTTTGCTATGTCTCAGACCTCATTGATGCTTTCATATTGACGATGGATAAAGAAGGTTTTACACAGCCTGTGAACCTGGGAAATCCAGCAGAATCCACTATCCTTGAGTTAGCCGAAAAAATAATCAAACTCACCAAAAGCTCTTCCAAGATCATCCGCAAGCCTCTGCCCTCGGATGACCCTGTGCGCCGATGTCCGGATATCTCATTAGCCAAAGAAAAACTCGGCTGGCAGCCAAAAATAGGTTTAGAGGAGGGACTGCTCAAAACCATCGCCTACTTTAGAGAAAGACTGGACCTTAAGAAAAAATAGCCCGCCTATTATCAGGCCCAAATTTTGCTTGGCGAAGCTTAATCAAGGAGACAGGTATCAACGAAAGCAACATTTGTCAACGAAAATGGAGCCTGGCCCCAATTTTCGTAACCAATTTTCGTAACAGAGCCAGGTCCTTGACATCTTTTGAAGCCAAATTTATAATTCCCCACTATGATTGGAAGGGAAAATCGGGGGGGTCAGAGATGCATTTTATGCCATCCCGATAAAAGCCAAATTCTTATCCCTTTGACAAATAACAATGTATTGCTTTAAAATTCAATTAGGATAAAAAAGGATTGAAAGGCAATCTTTCATTTTTGCAAAAAATTGGTTATTTAATCTAAGGATTAGAAATGAGCATAAGTCAAATTGCCAGAACAATTAGTGCATCACCCACCCTCACGCTAAACGAAAAAGCGGCTATCCTTCGCGAAAAAGGAGAACCTGTCATTCATCTGGGCGCCGGCGAACCAAAGAGCAAAGCACCCATGGATGGCATTATGGCGGCAGCGGCACATCTGAACACAGGGGAAATCAGATATGCGCCTGCTGATGGTATTCCCGCGTTGAAAAAGGCCATAATCCATTATACAGAAGAGCATTATAATCGTCTTGTGGAGCCTGGAAATGTTATGGCCTCCGGAGGTGCTAAGCAGGCGATCATGGTAGCATTGCAGGCTATTCTTAATCCTCAAGAGGAAGTCATTTATCCTGCACCATATTGGGTAAGTTATCCTGAGATGGCTAAGTTATGCGGAGCTATTGGAGTGCCCGTTCTGCCCGAAGATGGCACTTTTTATCCCAGAATTCAGGATATAGAACAAAAGGTGGGATCTTATACAAAAGCAATCCTAATTAACAGCCCCAATAATCCAACGGGAGCAATGTATTCGGAAGAGTTCATCGCCGATGTTGTGGACTTATGTGAAAAACGGGATTTATATCTAATAATGGATGACATTTACCACCGGCTGATTTTTGATAACAGAAGACCGATTAACTGCTATGAATACGCCAAAGATTTATCAGAGAATTCAAAGCTAATTGTAATCAATGGGATTTCTAAGCAGTATGCAATGACCGGTTTCAGAATCGGCTGGGCAGTAGCAAATAAAAAGCTTATAGAGGTCATGACCAATATTCAAGGACATCAAACTTCGGGACCTTCGGTAGTACTTCAAAAAGCTGCAGTCGGGGCTCTTAATGGAATACAATCCAGTGTAGAGAACCTTCGGGTAACCTTAGAGAACAATCGTAATGTTATGATAGAAAATCTGAATGCATTTGAGGGAATTAAAGTCACAAAACCCGATGGTGCTTTCTATTGTTTTGCAGATTTTAGCGTTTATGGAAAAGAATCAACTAAAATTTCAGAATTTTTAATTAATAAGGTTCTGGTATTAGCCGTGCCTGGAGTTGAGTTTGGTATGGAAGGTTATCTGAGAATAAGCTTCTGCGGTTCAATAAAAGACATCACTGAAGGCGTCGAACGTATGAAATGGGCATTAGATCCGAATTCTCCAAACGAACTTTATATCGGTGACCGCAAATTAGTGAGGGATTGGACATGAGCAAATACCTTGAATTCAATACACCCGCCACAAAAGAGGCCAAGGAACTGGCTTCGGACTACAGTCTTAAGAATCACGGACTGGTTCATCTTGAGAGAGTTTACTGGAATCTGCCGGAATCCGCTCTTTATGAGGAAATTGTTTTTCGGAATGAAGGACGTCTCGCTCATGCAGGTCCCTTACTGGTAAATACCGGAAAACATACAGCACGTGCGGCCGCAGATAAATTTGTTGTAAAGGAAGAAACCACCGAAGACAAAATTTGGTGGGGTGAATACAACCGTCCCATCAGTGTTGAAAAATTCAATGCACTGTTAACACGGGTGCAGGCCTTTGCTCAGGACGAAGAATTATTTGTTCAGGATTGCTACGCCGGGGCTGATCCCGAATACCGTATACAGGCGAGAATTATTACAGAGAAAGCGTGGCATAGTTTATTCGCCCGCAATATGTTTATTACTACAAATAATCAAGACAAGCTTAAACATTTTATTCCAGAGTTTACCATAATTTCCGTACCTGGCTTTAAACTGGACCCCAAAATAGACGGCACAAGAACCAGCACGGCAATCGTAATTAATTTCGCGGAACGGATGGCTATAATAGCAAATTCCCTATATGGTGGCGAAATCAAAAAATCGGTCTTTACGGTTTTGAATTTCCTTTTGACATTCGATGATGTGCTTCCTATGCACTGTTCCGCCAATGTAGGGAAGGCTGGGGATGTGGCTCTTTTTTTCGGACTCAGCGGAACAGGAAAAACCTCCCTTTCTGCAGATCCTAAAAGAAGTCTAATTGGTGATGACGAGCATGGCTGGAGTTCAAACGGTGTGTTCAATTTTGAAGGCGGTTGTTATGCCAAAGTTATTCGTCTTTCCGCTGAACATGAACCACAAATTTATGCTTGCACCAGAAGTTTTGGCACCATTCTAGAAAATGTAGTTTACGATTCAGTTACTCGCAGGATTGACCTGGACGATGACATAATTACTGAAAACACACGTGCTTCATATCCGCTTGAGCTTATTCCCAATGTAGTACCCGAGAAAATGGTAAATTCTCATCCTAAGAACATTATTTTTCTAACATGTGATGCATCCGGTGTTATGCCGCCAATAGCCCGACTTACCCCAGAACAGGCCCAGTATCATTTTATCAGCGGTTACACTTCCAAAATAGCAGGAACCGAAATCGGACTTGGTATTGAACCACAGATCACTTTCAGTGCGTGTTTTGGCGCCCCGTTCATGGTACGGCCTCCGTTTGAATACGCCGAGATGCTTAAACAACGAATGCTTAAACACGATTCTCAATGCTGGCTGGTTAATACCGGCTGGGTGGGGGGACGATTCGGTGTTGGTAAACGCATTAGTATTCGCCACACACGTAACCTCCTTAATGCAACCCTGGAAGGCAAGCTGAATGATGTAGAATACCGTAAGGATAAGCTGTTTGGCTTTGAAGTTCCTATTGTTTGCCCGGATGTTCCCGATGATGTTCTTGAACCATCCAATTCCTGGGGTGAAAAAGACGAGTATTGGAAAAAATATGATGCATTAGCGGCACGGTTTATTGAGAATTTTAAACTCTTCAAAAGTGGTTGCTCGCAAATAGTGATTGATGCCGGACCAAAAAGGCTATCAAAAGGATAACATGACCGAGGGGCAAAAGGCATAAAAAAGAAGCCTTTCGGATAAAAATCCGATTCCACCAAGTCTTAAGCTTCAATGATACTCTGCTCTGCCGGTTTTTCACCCGGGCCTTCAGACCCGGATGCGGAGGAGAAGCCAGTAATAATCAAGGAATCCAAATCCAGACCGCGCAGGGAGAGGTTCTGGCGGTCAAGGTAAAGAGTTTTATTCCAACCTTTTCTCTATCTCCTGAGCTAAAAGATGAAGCAGGAGAAGATGAACCTCCTGAATCCTGGGAGTGCTCTCTGAAGACACATCAAGGAGATAATCAACGAGAGAGCTGAGCTTTCCTCCTCCCTTTCCAGTGAAGGCCACGGTCAGCAATCCTCTCTCTTTAGCAACTTTCATGGCTTCCATTGCGCTGGGTGAGTTTCCACTTGTGGAAAGGCCCAGGGCAACATCCTCTTTGTCCCCAATGGCTTCTATCTGGCGGCTGAAGACATAGTCGTAAGATATATCATTGGCGATAGACGTGAGGGTAGAAGTGTCTGTGGTTAAGGAAATCGCTCGAATAGGAGCCCTCTCCTTTAGAAATTTATTCACAAGCTCTGCAGCAAAATGTTGAGCTTGGGCAGCGCTTCCGCCGTTACCAAAAATCAGAATCTTATGCCCGGCTCTTAGCTTTTCGACCGAGAGGCTCACCACTTTTTCGAAAAGATCACCCCTGGCTGCAAAAAAATCCCCGGCAATTTGTCTCCATTCCTCGATAACATTTTGATAATCCATCTTCCCTCCTGGCTAATAATAAAGTTTCTTGAAAATTTTCAATCTAATCCACTCTGTATGACGCTTCTGACTTTACCCATGAGCTGGGAGAGGTTGTTCCTGTCAAATCCCTGAACAGAAACGGGCGGATGAAATATCACGCCCACTTTTCCTTTTTTAGCAAAAAAAGAACCTTTAGGCAGGAGTGCGTAGCTTCCCTGTATGCTCACAGGAAAGATGGGAACCTGGCTGTTGACCGCCAGGAAGAATCCTCCCCGCTTGAATGGCTGAAGTTTCCCGTCTCGACTCCTCGTGCCTTCGGAAAATATCAGGAAGGAAATGCCCTTCTCTTTTATCATCCAAGTGGCTCGATCTATGCTCTTTTTTCCTCCCCTTAAACCTTTTCTATCAACAGAAACAAAACCCACCTGCCTCATAGCCTGGCCGATAACAGGGATCCTGAAAGCTTCTTTTTTCAGGAGAACTCTAACAAATTGAGGAATGATCAGATAAAGCAAAGGACCGTCGATTAAACTCTGATGGTTAGCCATGAAAACATAGGGCACTCTTTTGTCTATTCTCTCGATTCCGGAAGCATCAAGGCGAATCCCCAATATTTTCTGCCCGACCCACAAAGCCCACCTGGCGACCAAGATAATAGGCTGAGCAAACTTTAGCGGGTAGCAGAAAAGAAGAATAGGAATGAGAAGAATCGTCAGAAGAGCATATGTAATCAAAAGGACAATTGTTCGCATTCCTTGTTGCTGAGATTATAACATAAGTCCTTGAATAAAAGGAGAGCGGGAATCAGTCAAGTATGGGGTCAGGCCTTATCCCCCGGAATGTTATATAGGCAAGTGTGCAGGAGAAGATCTCTTCTCGATGGCAAGGTCTGACCCCATATGGGCAAGCGGCAGGAAAATATCTTTTCCCCATGACAAGGCCTGACCTCAAAGTTATAGAAGTTATGGAGGCCTGACCCCAGGGGACTGTATAGCTAAAAATTATTTAAATCATGAACCACGTAACATTATTCGTGGAGCATGAAGCCAAGCTCCATTCAAATTGACCAAATCATTATTGAAGTCCGCAATAGATTCTATCCGATACATGCCGGATACAGGATTAGTGATATTATAAGTAAAGCTATCATCTCCGCCGTCCTCTCCGTCTCGCCCTAAGGAAACAATTAAAAAGTCATCACGGCCTATACCTTCTGCTGGAATATCGTAAACCGAGGCTACGGCTGTGCCTGTATAAACTCGAAAAGGATGCGCCCAGGCATCATTAATCGGGCACACTCTTAAAAACATAGGGGAAATAGCACTTAAGAAATTGCTGTTGACTAGAAGAGGACCTGATTGATTTCCAGAATCAGGGGCGATTCCAACCGTAGTAACATAATCTGCACAGGCAGTGGCCAGGTGGACAATTTGCTTCATCGCTTCTTTTTGTTTAGCTTTCTGTATGGCCACGATGGCATTGGGGATGACAAGCGCCGAGAGGATCCCGACGATAGCCACAACGATGAGTAATTCAACCAATGTGAAACCCCTTGCTTTTTTCAACATTTGAATCCTCTTTATAAAGTGAATCCAGAGATAAAATTATACTACATTTGGTTACTAATACAAACGCAATTTTTCCAGCGTCATGGCAAGGGGCGAAGAAGATTCCTTCGCTTTGCTCGGAATAGGCTATGCGATCTCGTAAGAAAAGGTTGAGATTGCCGCGTTGCGCTCACAATGACATTGTAAAAATAGCGTTAGATAAAAGAAGAGGGCGATACACTGCTTGATGTATCGCCCTCTTACAAGTTTGGAAAATACTTTAGCGAGTATTAGCTTGAAATTAGCTACCTGCAGCAGCAGTCCTTGGCGCACGGATCCAGGAACCATTCCACATTACTAAATCACGGTTGAAATGGGCTGACTGGCTAACTACATACAACCCAGCTTCTGGGCTGGTAGCACTGAAGGTAAAACTTTCTGCGGCTCCGGCACGTCCAAACGAAGCAATTACGAAATCATCTCCAGCTGCTCCAGTTATTCCATAATTTCCATCTACAGCAGTACCACAGTAAGCATTATAATTGGTACCCCACTGGTCGGTAAGGGGAAGAACTTTGACGTAGAAGGGGGAAAGCCCAGTATAGAAGTCAGCGGTGGCTGTGTAAGTACCATCTTGAGTGGGAGTGACTCCGTTATCAGTAACAAAATCTGTGACAGCTGTGGAAATGACAGTGATATCCTTCATGGTACTTTTCTGCTTCGCTTTCTGAATGGCGGTAATAGCGTTGGGGATGAGAAGAGCCGCAAGAATTCCTAAGATAGCAACAACGATAAGCAGCTCAATCAGTGTAAAACCTCTTACTTTTTTTAACATTTAAAACCTCCTTGGCCCTGACGACTTTAGTCCGCCAGAGAATGTTAAATTTGACATTATTAAAATTTAATGTGCAATCTTTATTTAGCAATTTCTGTGCCAAATAAAAAAAAATATTAACTTATTGAAAATAAATAGGTTATAATTTAATAGCTCAATTTCCTCACTTCATAATGACATCTTTTGTCTCTCTTTTGACAAAATATGTCACTTATCAGGCAAAATTCTATTATCTCCTTTAATTTTCCTTCTTATGGAGTTTTTCAGGAAGATTTTAAGCCGTATTTATCGATGAGGTACCTCAATGTGCGGTAGCTGACGTCAAGAAGAGAAGCTGTTTCCTTGAGGTTACCGTTCGCAGCCTGGCGAGCCTCTTTGATATAATCCCGGGCAATTTCATCAAGATGTGAATTGAGGTTAAAGCCCTGCTGAAAAAGCAGCTTGGTTTCTGGCTTTTTATTGGGTTTCAAAAGTTCTTCAGGAAGGCTATCTTCTGTTATTGTTCCCCTATCCTCGATGGCGACGATTCTTTCTATTACGTTCTCAAGCTCCCTGACATTCCCTGGCCAAGGGTAGGATTCGAAGATATTCATCACTTCGGGAACAATTCTTTTCATCTTTTTTTCCATCTTCTTGCAGTATTTCTTGAGGAAATGAGAGACAAGGAGCGGTAGGTCTTCTTTTTTCTCTCTTAAAGGGGGCATTTCAAAAGAAATGACATTCAGGCGATAAAAAAGGTCTTCCCTGAATTTTTCTTCCTCGATTCTCTTCTTTAAATTTTGATTAGTAGCAGCGATGATCCGGACATCAACCGGAATTTCCTCAGTCCCACCCACTCTTCTTACTTTCTTATCCTGGATAGCCCCAAGGAGCTTCACCTGAGTCCAGGGAGACATCTCTCCCACCTCGTCTAAAAATAAAACTCCTTTCTCTGCTACTTCGAACATGCCTTTTTTATCAACTACTGCGCCTGTAAAAGAACCCTTCACATGGCCAAAAAGCTCGCTCTCCAGCAGATTTTCGGGAAGAGCGCCGCAGTTTAGAGAGACAAACCGATTATCCCCGCGTTGGCTGAGAAGATGAACCGCTCTGGCAGCCATCTCTTTTCCCGTACCGCTTTCTCCAGTTATAAGTACGGTGGAATCTGTTGCTGCAAGCTTTTCAATCAAGCTGTAAATCTCCTTCATTTTCTTACTCTTGCCCACCATGTTCTTGAAACTATATTTCTCCTTGAGTTCTTTTTTAAGAAGAATATTCTCTTCTTTAAGCTTTATCTTTTCCAGTCCTTGAGAAACAATGATTTTCAGCTCTTCTACGTCAAAAGGCTTCACCACATAATCGATAGCCCCTGCTTTAAAAGCCTCCACCGCCTGCTTGATCGTCCCGTAAGCTGTTATCATGATGACAGGAATTCCGGGCTTTTTCTCTTTGACCTTCCGGAGAAGCTCCATTCCGCTTATCTGGGGGAGCCTTATATCGGAAAGGATAAGGTCAAAGTCTTCTTCATCTATCAATTCAAGGGCTTTTTGGGCAGAAAGGGATTTCTTAACTCTGTAGCCTTCCTTTTTAAAGATTACATTGAGCATATCGAGAACGCTCTTTTCATCGTCTATTATGAGTATTCTATCCATCTTTCTTTTTCTTTACACTTTTCAGTATTCTTGGATTTCCAGGTCCCCTCAGGGGAAGAGTTATAACGACCTCCGTTCCTTTATCAAGCTCAGAGTCAATCTCGATTTCCCCTTTATAATCGCCCACAATCCGGTGAACAACAGCCATCCCAATTCCCTGCCCACCTTCAAAACCAGAATAGAAAGGTTCAAAAATCCTTTCTTTTTCTTCTTCGGTCATGCCCTTTCCGGTATCGGCCATCCTTACTTGTATTTCATCCTTTTTCTCCTGGTTAAAATCAACTGTCAACGTCCCGCCATCGGGCATGGCTCTGAGCGAATTCTTAATGATATTCCAGAACAGCTGCTTGAACTGGCTGCCGCTTCCAAAATATCGAACATGGACTGATTTGAAGTTCCCCTCAATCCGAAAGTTCCCGTTTAACTCGCCGCCGCTTTGAAGCAAGACCACGGTTTCTTCTAAAATAGCTGAGAGGTCGATAGAGGAAAAAGCTTGCTTGACCGGGGAAGCCAAATTCAGGAATTGCTCAATGGATTGAGAAACTCTTCCTGATTCTTTAACAATGATATTCATCAGATCTTTTTGCTCTTCGCGCAGGTTTAATTCGTCTTTCAGAACCTGAACAGAGCCTGAGATTGCTGCCAGAGGATTCCGGATTTCATGAGCCAGTTGGGCTGAGACCTCTCCAGCCACTGCCAGCCGGTTTTTTATTTCAAGCTCTTTTTGAATCAGGCGAAGCTCGTCCCTCGTCTTCTGTAAACTCCCGGTCAGATAATTCATTAAAAAGGCCACAAGGAAAAAGGCACTCCAGGCAATAAAAATATTGTTTATAACAAGACCTAGAGAAATTTCCGGAATTTCCTCGGGAGCAAAAGAAGGAATGATTCTCCGATACATCAAAACCACAAGATAACCAAAAAAGATGGCAGAGAGGGCTGCAGTCAGATAAGCAGCACGCTTGGAGAGAACGATGCTTGCTGCAATTATTCCTAAAATATAAAGGAAGTAAAAAGACCCTTGTAATCCTCCAGAAATATAGACAAGGGCTGTAATCAAAAGGAGGTCGAAGAATATTTGTAAGTAAGCCTGGAGGATAAGATATTTTCCCCAGATATAAAAAATAAAATAGATGAAAGAGAGAACGTAGAATAAAAGGATTAAGTAGTAAAAGGAATTAAGCGGGAGAAAAACTGATGTGCTGTATTGAATTATAACGGCTGAAACCACAAGAGACGTTACTATGATTAAACGAAGGAGAATTAGCCATAAGATGTCTTTTTTTTTTGTATCTATCTCCTCAGTTTCCTGTCTTTTTTGCATTTTGGATGTTCTTCTTGATTCTTTTCGACCCCCTGTCTTGCGAAAATTATCTTTGTCTTCTGTCTATCTACTCCTTAAAACTGTTGCATCAGACTGAAGACAGGCAGGTACATGGAAATAACGATCGATCCGATTAATCCTCCGATGAAGATAAGAAGAATGGGCTCCAATATAGAAAGAAGGGACCCAACTGCAGTTTCAACCTCATCATCATAAAAATCGGCTACCTTCCCCAACATTGAATCCAGGTTTCCTGTGGCTTCACCAACACTTACCATCTGAGTTACCATTATGGGAAACATAGCTTTTTCTCTAAGGGCATCTGTAAGATTTCCTCCCTCGGAGACCAGGGTTCGGGCCGCCACAATACGCTCTTCTAAGACAACATTTCCAGCAGTAGTGGAGGTGATTTTAAGACTTTCCAGCATGGGCACACCTCCAGAAAGCAGTGTGGCTAAAGTTCGTGTGATTCGAGAGAAAGCAACTTTCCGGAACAATGGTCCAAAAAGGGGCATTTTAAGCATAAATGTATCAATGATCCTTTTTCCCAACTTTGTTTTCTTAAAATGCCTGAAAAGAAAAATACCGCCTATAAACCCGAGAAAGATGAACAATATATATTTCTGGACAAAATTACTGATAACTAGAACTACCAATGTAAGGAGGGGCATGTCTGCTCCCAATTCGATAAAAATATTAGAAAAGACCGGAACAACCTTCCACATCATGAAAATCGTAACTACAATAGAAAAAATCAAAACAGCCACAGGGTATGTCATTGCCTGTTTGATCTGGGCCTTTAACTTGACAATACTTTCCAAATAATCGGCTAAGCGCTGCAGCATAACATCGAGCGAACCGCTCTGCTCTCCTGAGGCCACAAGATTGCAGTAGAGGTTATCAAAGACTTTGGGATATTTCCTTTTGGCCTCATTTAAAGTGGAACCAGACTCAACATCTTTCCTAATGGTTTGAATTACAGTTTTAAAATACGCGTTCTTTGTCTGATCGGCCAGCATGGTCAAGCTTTGAATCAAAGGAAGATCTGCGTCTACCAAAACAGAAATTTGCCTGCTGTAGATCGATAATTCTTTGAGACTGACTTTTTCTTTTTTAAGAAAGGGGATCTTTATCTCAACTCTTTTCTTTGAGACATCAAAGACGGTTATCTGCTCTCTCTTCAGGGTTCTTGTCAAGTCTGCTATGGACTTAGCAACACGCTCTCCATCGACAACATCTCCATAACGATTTTTACCTTTCCAAGCAAAAACAGCCATCTCATTCCTCCTTTTATTTTCTCATATTAGATCGAGAAAAGCCTTCAGTTGCCATTGTGCGGGCTCCTCCTCTTTCAATTATCTCTGTCAATTCTTCCGGTTTGTAGGATACTCTCATGGCGGTCTCGAGGGTGATTTGCCCTCTGGAATAAAGGCTGGCTAAAGATTGGTTAAAAGTCATCATCCCATATTTCTCTTGGCCCATCTGCATGGCGGAGTATATTTGGTGGAGTTTATTTTCTCTTATGAGATTCCTGATCGCTGCATTAGGAATGAGGATCTCCATAGCCAGAACTCTTCCGTTTCCGTCCGCTCGAGGCAAGAGGGCCTGAGTCAACACAGCTTCCAAGCACATGGAAAGTGTGATTCTTACTTGAGCCTGGTACTGAGCAGGGAAAATATCGACAATCCTTGAAACCGTCTCAGATGCTGAATTAGTATGAAGGGTTGAGAGAGTAAGATGCCCGGTTTCGGCCACGTGCAAGGTGGCTTCCACGGTCTCCAAATCTCTCATTTCCCCGACAAAAACAACATCTGGATCTTCTCTTAAAACAGAACGAAGCGCGTTAGGGTAAGACAATGTGTCAGAACCGAGTTCCCTTTGGTTTATCATGGACTTACCAGCAGAGAAAAAATATTCAATAGGATCTTCTATGGTTACTATATGAACTCCTCTTTCTGCATTGATATGTTCAATCATGCAAGCTAGAGTTGTTGACTTCCCACAGCCTGTTGACCCTGTCACCAAGACCAATCCCCGGGGCAGAGCGCAAAGCTGGGCAACTCTTGGCGGAACGCCCAACTTAGGAAAGCTCCACATCTGGCTAAGAAATCTCCGAAAGGCTCCTGCAACTGATCCTCTCTGCATGAAGACATTCCCCCGAAAGCGTCCCACCTCTTTTATGCCAAAAGAGAAATCAAGCTCCAATTTCTGTTCAAACGTTTTCTTCTGCTTATCTGTTAATAAACTATAGATAAGATTCTTGGTTTCAACCGCAGTTAAAGGCGGGTGGTCGAGCGAGATCAATCTGCCATTAACTCGGATCCGTGGTGGGATGTTGGTTGTTATATGTAAATCACTTGCATTCCTATCACATGCAACTTTAAGCATTTCATGCATTGTTTTAGTCATTTTTTGTCTCCCCGTCCTTTACAGTTTCTCTTAAAACTTCCTCGACTGTTGTAACTCCTTCTTTTATCTTAGTCAACCCGCTTTGACGCAAGCTGATCATTCCGTTCTTCATAGCTATCTCTTTTATATCCCTGGGTTGTCCCTTACTTAAAATAATATCTCTTATACTATTAGTTACTTCAAGGACTTCAAAAAGACCGGTCCTTCCTTTGTAGCCTGTTTCATTGCACGCAGAACAGCCCTTTGTTTTAAAAGCTTTCACTTTCCCCGCTTCTTCTGGAGAAAAGCCAATGTCAACAAGGGCTTCAGGAGCAAGTTTTTGTTCTTCACGGCATTTTTTGCACAGGCGTCTCACAAGCCTTTGGGCTACGATTAGAGCAAGAGAATCTGAGATCAAAAAGGGCTCGACATCCATGTTCACCAGCCTCATAATTGTGCCTGCTGCATCGTTGGTATGAACGGTGGAAAAGACCAGATGGCCAGTTAGCGCAGCTTTAATAGCAATATCAACAGTCTCATAATCCCTCATCTCACCGACAAGCATTATATCAGGGTCCTGTCTTAAGAAAGATCTAAGAGAAGCAGCAAAATTTAAACCAATCTCGTCCTTTATATTAACCTGGTTTATTCCAGGCATATAAAACTCCACCGGATCTTCAGCCGTCATGATGTTCTTTTCCTTGGCGTTTAAATTGGCAATAGCGGAATACAAAGTATTTGTCTTTCCGCTTCCTGTAGGACCAGTGACCAGAATAATTCCCCAGGGTCTGACGATAGCTTTCTCAAAAACGTCAAGAGACTCTTGCTCAAAGCCTAATTTCTTAAGGTCTAGCTGCAACATTTCGCGGTCAAGAATACGGGAAACAATTTTCTCCCCAAAAATCGTTGGGATGCAAGATACTCTCATATCAACTTCTTTGCGATTGTTCTCCCCCCATTTTACTCTCATTTTTATCCGCCCGTCCTGAGGCAGCCTCTTTTCTGCTATATCCATGGCAGAGAGGATCTTCACCCGTGATAGCACCGGATTTTTGAACTTCATGGCTAGATCCATCATTTCATGAAGAACGCCGTCAATGCGGTATCTCACTCGGAAGGAGCGCTCATACGGCTCAAAATGGACATCACTGGCTCCTTTTCTTATGGCATCCATAAATATCGTGTTCACAAGAGTGATGACAGGAGCTTCTTCTGTGGAATGAACCAGCTCCTCCATACTATACTCTTCCCCTTCTTCCTCAATGACGTCTACTGCTCCGTCATCAGCATGCGCGATTTCATCTATTATTTCTTTAACACGGTCGGAATCAGTAGAACCGTAATATTTGTTTATGGCATCATTAATCCCGGACTCTGAGGCAATAACAGGCTGGATGCTCAAGCTCGTACGAAACCTGACATTTTCGATGACATCCAAATCAGTTGGGTCAACCATGGCCATTGTTAAAAAAGACCGAATTCTATGAATAGGCATAATCTTGTGTTTTTTGGCAATGTCGACGGGGATAAGATTGATGACATCGGGGTAGACTTCGAATTGACTGAGATCAATATAAGGATAGCCCAACTGGCGGCTCAATGCCTGGGCCATTTCTTCTTCTGAAACATGACCTAAGGTTACCAGAGCATTTCCGATAGAAACCTTATTCTTCTTTTCATAATCAGAAGCAATCTTCAGTTGGTCTTGATTTATGACTTTTTCACGGATAAGAAGTTCGCCAAGGTTTGATCCCATTATTGCTCCTCAAAAGGTTCTATTAAAAATAAACAATTTGACAATATTTGTCAACTCCTTTCAAGTTTATCTTTCTTGAAACAGCTCTCAAATAATTCATAAATAATAGACGGTCGCTGCAGGTTATTTTTCTCTTCTTCCCAAAAACAGTTTCTTCAAATAGTCTCCACAGGTTATTCACAGCAAGCTCATATGGTTGCAGAGTGCTCTCATACTGTCAATCATCAGTAGAGAGGATATGTAAGATGAATTTTGCATTCATTCCCTCACCTGAAAAGGCTAAAAAGTTCACCGCAGTCGAGGATACATACAAGCCAAAATCACCCTACAGACTGGGAGATGTTGGGAAACGGGGACAGGCTGCTTTTAAAAAAAAGAACGGCCATGAATCTGACCGCCCTAAGGTCTAATTAAAAAACAACTAAACAAAGTGTTTATCCGCACAAGAGGCACAGATCTTATCAGCTTTACGAATGTTGGGCATTCTTGCTGTAGCAATAGGTTTTTCTCTACTTTCTGGCAATTCTTCAGCCCCTATGAACTGGCTTTGAACTACCAGATTGCACTTTTCTGGATTGTCTTCTCTTGTAGAACAAAGCATGTATACGCCCTTTATTTCTTCGCCTTCGGCTTTGTACCATACGCCACACTGAACACAGTAGCCAAGAGGAGCATATTGCGTCGCATCTTTGAGACAATGTTTACATCTCATCTTCCATCTCCATTTTGGTTGAGGGAAGATTTTAGTCTCAGTTGTCGGTGAAGTCAAGTTTAGAGAAATGGGGACAGGCTCCATTTTCAGGCCAATTTCCACCGAAAAATTACAGAGTGATGAGGGCACTTCCCTGAATTCCAGCCCCAAATTCCGGATTTCAAATTTCATTATTGTTCTGATTTCTTGATAATCAATAACCTAGGACTTACGAGTAGATATAATGTGGGATAAAATCTCAGACTACTTTTTCTCGAGGGGGCTAGTTTACATATAATTCAGATATGCAACACAGATTTTCCTTTGATTGCCGGGAGCATTGCTTGAGGCTGTCCGTCTGTCCTTAGAGAGGCGATTTTCGATTATTCTCTACTATTCTTGTAGTATTTAATGCCTGTGATGATAAAAGGTGGGCTTGATGAACCAGCTGGCAAGACATTAAATCATTCTTTCTTCTCCTCAATCTTTTGCCACCATAATTTTTTTATCTCCGGGTCCTGGACTAAAATCCAAGACCTGCCATCTAGAGTATCAAGCAAGAATATGTTTTCGGATTGTGGAGTCTCAAGGATCTCATATCTGCCAACCTTCTGCATCCAAGCTGATTCTATCTGCCTTCTTAAACGACTTATTTCCTCATGTTCCATTTGTTCATTTATTGGATACGCTTCAGGCCTTTTGACACGGCTTTTTTCGCAACAAACAAAAGTAAGAAATACAAGAAATAGAATCGTGATGGTCGTAGCCTTTCTCATTCCTCCTCCCTCCTTATTTTAAATTTTTGAGCTTAACCATGCGGCTGAACGAAAATTGGGAAGTGAGGACAGGCCGCATTTTCAGTCCAATTTCCCATGATAATTTGGAGGATAAACCTTTTCTTTTGGAATGATTTGGGGACCTGTAATTAACATCCACTTCAACTTTGAAGAATTTGTAATCAACATAATTGAATAATGTTTCCTGGTGAATGAACTTTTTACCCTCTTCATTAATAAGAAATTCTTGAATGACTTGTTTACTCGGAAACCTTACTCCATTTTTCTCTATACAATAGCTAACGCTCCAAATCATCTCCTTCTCTAAATCTCCAATCGGAGAGGGAATTACCTCCTCCTCATAGTCTTTTATAGACTTAGGATCCCACTCAATTTTTAAAATGCTAAAATCTTCTTCATCTACCCAAATCCTGCCATAATTATCATTTTCTTCTATTGCTGACATCGGAAAAGAATTGAGGATTATCGCTTCTTTGCCCTCTTCTATGTCTTTTCCAACTATTTCATAATCAAAATAATCCTGCCAATATTTACTCATGAATCCAACTGGTCCATATACCAAATATTTGCTAACATATTTGACCATTTTTAATTCTGCGCTCTCCTCAAGTTTCTTTTTGCCATCTTCTTCCAGCAATATCCTTCGCTCTTTTAGCTCATCTCCCTTTTTTATAAGCTGATAATCATAGGTATAAGTATTCTTTTTCGTCCCTTTGACCTTAAGTCGACTTGTCCATGCCCAAGCCTCGGCATCCTGTAACTTCTTTCTATAGGTTTCTGTTTTATAGAAATATCTTTTCTTCACTATCTTTTCTTTACAAACGTAAAATAGCGCCATTTTTTTTACTTTTTCACAATAATCACCTGTTTTTTCTAATATCTTGCTCAGCTTTTCTTGGCTTTTAACGATTTTATTTTCTTGAGAAAAAAAATACCTAGCAAAACCGCAAAGAGTTAGGAGTAAAATGAAAAGTAAAAATCTTCCTATGAATTTTTCTAGTATTGCTAATTTAGTCTTTTTTCCTATTTTCAATTTCCTTTTATTTATAAGTAATCATCTTACTCTAAAAGTTCGTGTAACGTGAGATCTTGATTTGGTTGTTATATCCTCCGCTATAAGATTTAAACAATATTCACCAGACGGCAATTCAGGTATTGGAAACTCAATTAAAAGGATATCGGTCTCCTCTTTCGCACTTTCGGCTGTAAGAATGGAAATTGATAATGGAATATTTTGCTCGGTCGAAGATTGAATCAAATATGCTGAAAATTCGACTTCAGGTTCTTTAATATCAGTTATTGAACATTTGACTACAGCCCATAGCTTTGATATCTCAGGATCTAACTCCTCAATAAGAGGGGAATATCGGATAGAATCGAAAGGATAAATATTAATTAATGAGGTACTTTCTCTCCTAGCTTCTTTTTTTGAGATCTTTATATAATGACCCTTTTTCTTAGGAACTAGCAATAAGGGTGTGTATAGCCTAATTCCAGAGACTGGACTCTCGGAAATGATAGCTGATGAAGAAGCAACTGCTCCTCTTCCTGTATAAAGGTTTCTTATGACTACTCGACATTCATATCTTCCGGGCAAAAGAGATGAGATTGTATAAAGGTAAATTTTCTTCTGAGGGAGATTTGAAAAGTTCACTTCTCCTGGAATGAAGTCAATCAAATTATTCAGATTATCGAAAATAAAAATTATTGTTTCTGCTTTTCCTCTTACAACCTCTTCAATTTTTTCTAAATCTATTTCTGAAAGGAGAACGGTATTTGGGCCTTTTTTCCC
>Ga0255054_10000233_pt1 | contig 32504 bp, 27 predicted proteins | sample JV7_2_23_MG_FD_188634 | JGI IMG/M metagenome (GOLD analysis project Ga0255054, IMG submission 188634) | Seawater microbial communities from Jervis Inlet, British Columbia, Canada - JV7_2_23 | ecosystem: Environmental > Aquatic > Marine > Inlet | place: Canada: British Columbia | collected... | reverse complement strand
CAAGAGCACCTCCATAAAGACTGGTGTAAATGAGGTGAGGTCTATTTTGATAACCGGATAGACTTGTGAGGCGACTATAAAATCATATCTCTTTACAAAGTAGCCGACCAGTACCATCACCGAGGCGACCAAAACCCCTGCCATCTTCTTTTTTTTGGCCGCATAGAGTAAAATAAAGATAGGCATGATCAGCCCTATTGTGATCTCGAACACCCAGAAAGCCAAGCTAAAAGGACCTTGTAAAAACAGCATGATGGTTTCGGCTTTGGCCGGCTCAAAAAGTCCGTGCCCCATTTTGTATGTGGTAAAAAGAACGCCAAAACTTAAAAGCAGTGCGAGCAATTCGGCCATTTCAAAGAAGAGCTCTCCAAGATGCTCAGGGATTTCCTTACTTTTAACCTTATAAGTAATAATCTCCAGGGACAACAGCCAGGCGAAGCCGCAAAAAGAGGCGCCGAGGAAAAAATCGATAGGAAAAAGGGCGCCATACCAAAATGGCCGGGCCTCGGCGTGGGCAAATAGACTTCCCTCGAGTGTATAAGCCATGAGGCCGAATGCAAGCCCCAGCGCACCGATGATACCTGCCCATTTCAAATCCGCCCCATCAGCATCCAATGACAGACCCATTCTTTCCAAAGGCAGGTGCCGATAGATCCAGGTTTCAAGTTTTTCAAAATGAAACCGCTGATTCAGATAAGGCCGCAATCGCTCCAGGGCCAGCAGGCGATAGATCTTCGCCTTTACCCCGGTGGATTCACCGGCTATTATAGATAGATCCGTTCTGGCCAGAAGCCAAAACCACACGGCAATAAAAGCGATGTAAGGCGGATAGAGCGATCCCATCCACCACATGGCTGACCGGAAATTGGGGGTCAAAAGATTGTAAATCGCTCCCCGCTCCGGATGTCCCAGGTGAAGACCGATCGAGGATAGCCCGAATATGATGGCTATCAGGGCCAGGAACGTGCCCCGTTTCCCAATCAGCTTGTAACGCTGGAGCCCGAACACATGACCCAAAGACGAAACAATGCAAAGCCCGATGCTCGATCCGACCAGAAAAACGTAATTGGATACCATCATCTCCCATGGAACATTGGTAGAAAATTCCAATATCTCCATGCTGTGAATCAAAGACATAAAAAGGGCGTAACCGCCCAAAAAGATGAGCGCAACCAGTAAGCTGACCCAGATGTAAAAGCCCGGTGAACGTTCCACATCGATCAAAAGCGAGTTAACATATTTGTTAGTTTGGCTGACCATGACCCTCCTTGTCGGCTTTACCTGTCAAGGCAGCATAAAGGTACATCAATCCGGCCAGCCCTGAAGCCCCCATGAACCCAGCGGCCGTAATCCTGATTTTATCCAGGTTCTGGTTGACAATCTTCTTTGGGGCGACGACGAGATTCAAGTCCTGAGGATTGGTGGGCAAAATTGTCAGCATGTCCGTTCCGCCCGCCTCGGTCAGACCCATGATGTAACTTGATCCCCCCCGCAGTTGGACCCGCTGCTTGGCCTCTTTTATGATCTCTTCCTTATAGCCAAAGTGGAGCGCCCCGACCGGACAGGCAGCCACACAGGCGGGTTTCATATAGTTCAGTAGTGGTATCCGATCGTAGCACTGGTGACATTTGCGGGTGACTCGTTTTTCAAAGTCGAACCGGGGCACTTTGAAGGGGCAGGCCTGAAAACAATAACGGCATCCAATGCACTTCTTCTCGTTTATGACCACCGGTCCTTTAGGCAACTTGCTGAGGGCCTTGACCGGGCATACGCCCACGCAGGCCGGCTTTATGCAGTGATGACAAGCCCAGTGGATATAGGTTTTCGCGACGCGGTTTTTGGAATCGGTCAACAGGTTGACCACAATCCAGTTGTTGGCCGTGAGATCGATCTCCCGGTCGGTGGTCAATTCATTACGCTCGACTTCTAGATTGTTCCAGCGCTTGCAGGCGGACATGCAACGCTTGCAGCCGATGCAGAATCCTGTATCCATCAGCTTTCCAAAGCGCGTGGGCTTTGCGTGGGCGATGCCTGCAGACCCTAAAGCCGCATAAACCGGCGCACCAGCCAAAAATTTCAGAAACTGTCGCCTGTCTGTTTTTGTCGTCTGATTACTTCCCATTATTTCTGAAGTTCCATCGGCCTCTGATGAACAGTAAAGGGTTTGGGCATATCTGCCTTTTTTGCCGCTTCGAGAAAGGCGGTGAGTGTTTCAGGAGAAACATCTTTGTGATGATGGCAGGCGTTGCATGCATTGGGTTGCTTTTCCATACCGCCCATCTTAATGGTGGCCTGAGGGAACATGAATCTAAAGGTATGGCTGTGCGCGTCCCCGGCCTCGCCAATCCTCGCCACCTTCGGCATATGGCAGCGGATGCAGCTACCAAAGGTATGTATCCGATGGGCTGAGCGGTACTGCACAGTGGTGTGGCAGCTCTTGCACAGCCGGTCCTCAAACAACCGGGTTTTGGAGATGATGGAGTCAAGCAGGCCGGGGCCTCCGGCTCCTGTGGAGACCAGGGTTGTCTTGGATTTGTGTACATTGTGGCAGGTGTTACAGACCACACCCACCTTGGCATGCTCGCTCTGCTTCCAGTCCAAATATTGCTGGTTACTGTACCTGGATTCCCCACTGGGCCAGAAATATTCGGAGTTATTGCCCGGTGTGGCTTCGTTGAAATAAAGTCTTATGTTGCCATATCCCTTATGGTCTTGGTAGGCGACGGGGTAGGCATACTCTCCGGTCTTGTCTCGGCCTCTGGTATGGCAGGAGCCGCATATCTGAGCGGCCTGGAAAGGGGTCATCCGCCCTGCCTGCATGATCGTGTTGATCTCATAACCGGGAACCGCTTCCACGTGGTTGCTCCCCGGTCCATGACAGGCTTCACAGGCCACCCCCATCTCCACGAATGTCTTTTTCTCCGGGTCCACACCGGTCGCATGACATCCGGCGCACTCCTTAAACCAGTCTCTTTTAGCCGGCTCATCCGGGAAGTAGGCCTTCCACTCTCCTGTGAACACGTTGTACTGGGCGGGCAAGACCGTGATATCCTGCCCTTCTTTTTTCAGGTACTGCTGTTTCCAGGCGCTGCCAAGAACATAATGAACATCTTCTTTGGTAAATTTTCTCACATCGCTGGGCATCTCAAAATCGCCGATATTCGCCGCCTGATCAGCCCGGGCATCCCGCATCATCCTGGAATGAAGAGACGTCGACCAGTCTAAATACCGCCTTTCGTGACACCTTTTACAAGTTTCGGAGCCGACAAAAGTGGCGCCGGTTCTGTCTTTATATTTGCCTTCGAGTTGGGCCACCTTGTATGTCAATTCCGATTTTTTCAAAGAAATGGTTGTCACAATGACAACCACCAAAGCGAGGGCAAATATGGCCCCTATGATTAGCGGTATTTTTACAATGTTCTTCATCTCTATATCCCCTTGGTATTGTTAGCTGTGGATAACCCTTTATCATTCTACGAAAACCCGCCCTCGGCGTGGGGCGATGGACCGGTGGATGGAGGATGCGGAACTTGGGTGATTTAATTAAATCTGTTTTGGGAATTACGGACAGACCCTATAATATACACAATTAGGTTTCCTTAGGGGTTGAGTTTGTCAGAAAGACCCTAAAATTCAGTCTGATTTTCAGAATTCATCTATTTTTTCCTTCTCGAATTCCATGAATTTTATAGTCAATGCAGCCATTTCTCGATAAAAAGGTAATTCCGCTCGGTTGATGATTTTTTCACAAAAGGCGGGAATCCAACGGATAAGGTGTTCCTCAATAAATTTTTTTTCCATCTTTAGACAATATAAAACACCCTCCTGATCGCCCTCGCTTAACGCCTGTTCTTCACGCAAAGTCACCTGCTGCATGAATTCGAGCTCCACGCTGATGTGATCCGGGAGCCCCGTGTAGGCTTCTTTGTAATCCAGCCCGGCCGACTCGATAAAATTTTTAACTTCCACCGTCGACTTACCCCACATTTGACCCCAGTCACCATCTGAACGTTGGTGATGGACCGATTCATGCGGAGAGATATGTTTGCCGGGGCCTAAAAATAGGCCGGCATATTCCACGGCCAGGTCCTCGAGCAGTTCATCCTCAGGTTTCTCAAAAAAATCACTATCCAGTTCCAACCCCATATTAGACAAGACCCCCATAAATTGGGGGTCTTTGATCTGTTGAAGGAGCTCGGAACTGACTTCATGTCCAAAGACCGTGGCCAGGAGTCCATAAACATTGCTTCTTTGCCTGGCCACAGCCGCTTGTTTGTCTTTCTTTTCCATTACCACCTACTGTTTTGGGGTTTAAGCCTTGGTCACCTTGACCACTGTGTCCATCCAGCTCTGCTGCCCGCTGATGGGATCCGAACTGTTGGGGATGATCCAGTTGGGATGGACCCCATAGGTATCCCACCACTTTTCCTTGAGACCCGGATCATCGTCATGCGCCAGAGGCGCTTTTTTTCCGGATGCATAGCGTCCGTATTCCCAGTGTCCCAGATGGTGTGAAATGGCGATAATACCCGGTACAATGGCTTCGGTGACCTTGGCCGTCGTCGTTATCTCGGCGATTGCGGATTTGACCTTGATCTTGTCTCCGGTTTTAATGCCGATACGCTGGGCGGTTTTGGGGTTAATCCAGCCCGGGTTGTCGTTGTAGGTCTCGGTGAGCCACTTGCAGTTGGCGGAACGCGAATGGATTTGCGTCGCTACCTTGTAAGTGGTCAAAATAAGATCATCCGGTCCCATTTTTTGATGTGCAGGTATCGGATAATAGGTAGGCAGGGGTGACAGCCCTTTGAGCTCCAGAAGCTCGGAGTACAGCTCAAAATATCCGGACTTGTTGAGCTTATCCGGCGGGAAGCCTTTGTAAACCTTGTCTCCGATCTCCTGACCGACATAGCCCTTGTAGGCGCTTTTGGCCTTGGTATAGCCCTTTTCGGGGTGCTTGGATTTTTTGGAGTTCCAGTACACGCCCGTGGCCTCGTCCAAGATCACGCCATCTTTCTTGAGGTCTGCTGCTTTGACTTCCTTCTTGTGCGCGTAATACTTGGGCTTGGCCTTGGGATCATGATAGACGCCGTGCTTTTTCATGTATTCGAAGCCGCCGGCAGCCTTTATCGCAGGGGTTTTTTCGCAGGACAGCTTAACGAACTCTTCGGCCGAGCTGAAACCCAAGGGGAATCCCATCCGATCGGCCAAATCACAGACCACGTCTTTGAAATCGCGGCTTTCACCAAGCGGTTTCACAAAAGGTTGGCGAATATACCATTCGGGAATCTGATCCGGCGAGACCATGTCTTCCCAGTCCCACCACTCCAGATAGGAGGGGTTGGGGAGGATAATGTCCGCCAGGGCCGCCGATTCATCGTAATAGGCATTGACACACACCGAGTAGGGGATCAGGCTCTCATCCTTCATGATGTCGATGTTTTCCTGGCACTCCCCGTTGGCATAAACCGGTGTGTAGCAGTACCACATGTAGACATCGGGCCGGCCCGCTTTGCCGTCTTTGATCATCTTGAGGACCTGGTGGCTGGCACCATGGCTCGGGTATGCAGCATCGCCCTTGAAACCCTTAAGAATTTCCAGTGCTTTGCCTTTGGGTTTTTTCTTGGGTCCCTTGGGGTATTTCCAACTGGCCCCGACACCCCGACAGCGGCCGCCGGGATTATCGATGTTACCGGTGATGGCCGCCAGCATCTGTATCGCGCGTTCATTTTCACAGCCGTTGTAATGGGCTACAGCGCCGCGATAACTGACGACACAGGCTGGTTTGGTTTTGGCCAGCTCAAGCGCAATCGACTCTATTTTGGTGGCGCTGACGCCGCTGATCTCTTCAGCCCACTTGGGTGTAAATTTGGCCAGGTGTGATTTTAGAGCGGCAACTTTTTCAGCCGTTCCGGCGTTACGGTTTTTAGTGGCCTTGATGAATTTGAAAAAATCATTATCCTGCAGCCCGGCGTTCATGACGACGTGACACATGGCCAGGGCCACTGCTCCGTCGGTACCCGGTTTTATGGGGATCCATTCAGTCGATTTGGCGGCTGTGTTGGATATCCTCACATCAAAGGTGACCATTTTCATTTTGTTATCCACGATGGCGTTATTCAATCGTATCGAAACGGGAATTGAATTGGTATGAGCTTCCTGACAATTGCTCCCGAAGTTAACCGCCAGCTTGGTGTTTTCAAAATCCCAATTGTCATAGTGTTTGCCCCAGGTCAGTTCCTGGCTGGTCCATTTGCCGCCTTCGCAGATGGAGGTGTGATTGCCCACGGTTTTTGTGCCGTAAGCCCCCAGAAAAGCGCTTTTAATGATTTTGCTGGAGGAGGCCTTCATGCGGCCGTAGTGGAACATGAATTTTTCGGGATGCCCCTCGTCGCGCAGTTTTTTCAACCGCCCCCCGACTTCATTCAGGGCTTCGTTCCAGGTAACGCGTTTCCACTTGCCTTCACCGCGCTTGCCGGCTCGCTTCATAGGATAAAGGACCCGGTCCGGGTCATAGAGTTGATTGATACCGGCCGCCCCTTTGGCACAGATCTTTCCCCTGCCCCGGATGGAATCGGGATGTCCTTCCAGCTTTACCAGACGACCGTCTTCCACAAAGCCGATCATAGAGTCGCGGGTCACACAGTTCCAGCAGGCTGAAGGGATCATCTTCCTTTCAGCACCGGTTTTGGGTGAAAAATCGCGGCCTCCCTTTTCTAACTTAATGGAACCGGCCAGGGCATTGCGCTTGAAGATCCCTCCTGTGGCCAGGATAGCGCCACTGGCGACACCTATCTTCATAAGGTCACGTCGCGTCATTTTTTGCATATTTACCCCCTTATTTTTAATATTAAATTAGTGTAATATTTTCAATGATTTTAGCCTACCTTACAGGTGAATGATTCATTGTCCTTGTACTTCCGTGTGGCCATCTTGGTTGTCAAGGCATCATTGTGCTCTATATAAAAGTTCATGGGAACCGTTTTTTCACCCGGTAGAAGCGTCGTTTTGTCGCTGTTTTTGACCAGGTTAAACTCTTTGGCAAGTTTCGCGACCTCGCTCTCGGGATCGTTTAAATCACCAAATACCCTGGCCCGGCCGGGGCAGATGTTGGTACAGGCAGGCACAACTCCTGCATCGATCCGGTGCTGACATGAGGTGCATTTGGTAATTCCATTTTTAGATGAGTCTTTTCCGGATATTATTCGGGTATTAAACGCGCGCGCGCCATAAGGACAGGCTTTGATGCACTTGCCACATCCGGTGCAAAATTCATTCTTATTAAGGATAAGCCCATCAGGGCGCTTGTAGGTGGCGCCGTCCCGGTAACGTATCTTTTTCCCGTCCGCGGTTACATATTTTTGCCTTTCCTTTGGGTATTCGGGACAGTCCTTCACACAGGGCGGAACCTTATCGCCCTCGTTGCCTTCGCAGTGGTTACAGCGGATGGGCAAAAAAGGTTTTTTGGAATCCGGGTACTTGCCGACGATCTCCTCGTTGACTACCGTATTCCATGCCCCCAGGGGAACATCATACTCGGCCTTGCAGGCAATCGTGCATGCTCTGCACCCGATACACCGGCGCAGGTCAAAGATCATGGCCCACCGGGGAGCCTCGCCCCTTGCGGCGGCAGCCTCCATGGCAGGCAGCAGCGTCCCGGCAGCAATTCCAGCCGCCGCCATTCCTGCCGCTTTAAGTGTGTCTCGTCTTGATAAACTAGCCTTTTCACTCATAATAACCTCCTTTACAATTTAGAAATAGTTAAGGCTATTCACTCTCTTCAAGATAATCGATCATATCTTCGAAGCGGGTGATGGCCGCATCAATCAGCATGATGGAATATTTTTTGTTATGAACCCCGTTGCCATGCTGGACGATATTCAAGGTTTCGCGTCCCTCTTTCAGCATCTGTTCGGCTTCGGTCAGTTTGGCTTCTGATAGTTCTGATTTGATCTCTAACAGGGCGTCCACGGCCTCCTGTTCCACCTCTTTGACATCTTTGATTTCATTGGCGAGCTCGGTTATCCATTCAGCCAGCATCTTATCGTGGTCCTTGGTGTGGCAGCGGACGCAGGTTTTTCCCGACGCCGTCATAACCTTTCCACCCTTTTCCGTGACTTTCTGCTCAACGTGGCATCCCAGACAGTTGGTCCTTGCTTTGAACATGAAGTCCGGCGTCCGGGAGACCCCCTCAAGCTTGGGACCGGCGGACAGAAAACGTTGATAACGGTGGGGTTCGGAATGACAAGCCTCACAACCCACGCGCATAGGTAGGTCTTTTAAAGGCTTGCTTAAATCAGCCTTGGCGTGTGTGATCGGCCGGTGGCAATCAAAGCAACGGGCTGATTTTATCGTCACGTGTTTTTCGTGCATCAGTTTCTTGTTTTTTTCTTCCTTGAGCGCCTGGGCCTGATCGTGGCAGGCCAGGCAGCTCTCCTCTTTCATTCTCCCGGCGCCTAAAACCAAGGTCGTTTTGAGCTCGCCATTTTCGAAATAAGCCTCGTACTTTCCACCGCCCGCTGCCTGGATGAGCTCGATGTGGCAGCCGGCGCATGAGACACCGGCATCTTTCAGCATCTGGTGAGTGATCGGCTTATCCCCGGAGGTCTGAATCGGTTTTTTTGGCAGTTCATGGCAGAGTTCGCACCTGCCTCGATCCTCGTTGAATTTGATGTTTGTGAAATGACAGAGATGACAGGTGGCCGTGCTCACTTCAAACTTCTTCTGATCTGTTTCGTGTTGATGACAGGTGGTGCAGTTGACCTGCATGCCTTCGATCTGCTTCTTTTTATCAAAATGAGGTTCATGGACAAAAAGCACTTTTTCGGTGAACTTGATTTTCTTGGTCTTGAACTGATCATCCAGGTTCCCGTGGCAATTGGAGGTCATGCAACTGGTGTCGGATATGCGCGGTTTGGTCCGGATCGTCTCGCCACCCAGCGAAATATAAGAAAATCGAGCCGGCGGCTGACCGGAGATATGGCTTGATTCTGCCAATGCCCTGGTCTTCGATTTGGGTGGATAGTGGCACTCGACGCAGCCAACTTGGTTATGTTTGCCCTTTTTCCAAAGTGTGTAACCTTTTTGAACAATGCTCGGATAAGTGAGAATGTGACAATACCCGCAGAACATCTGAGGTTGGGGAATCTCAGGCGGCGGCAGTTCCATCCGGGGTTGCGGTTGATGTTCGGATCCAAAAGTTGTGCCCAGCAAAAATAGGGTCCCCACCAGTATTGTCCCAAAAATGATAAAAAAAATACGGTAATCACGTTTCCGATTCGGTACGAGGGTCTGCTTCATTTTCATAAATACTCCTTAGCCAGTAAAAAAGTTCATCCAGATCAACCGGTTTCTTGAGGCATGCATAAATGTGGTAGCATATGGCATCTTTTAATTCAGGATGAAACCGATCCTTTGATAAACAAAAAAAATAGACCCCAGGGTACTTGATTGTGAGCTCTCTGACAGTGCGATTGTCGATATCAATGGTATCGATATCCATGATAACCGCCAGATAATCGGTTTCATTAAGGCGTTCCATCAGATTTTCGATCGAGTAAATGGGGCTGGCTGAATATCGATATTTTTTCAGATCCAAACAGAGATCTTGACACTGTTGCTGATCGGCATCTAATACCACAACCCCTTTTTCCATCCGGCACCTTTGTTCCTTGATCTGATGGCTGCGTTTTAAACAAAAAAGGAAATAATATCTAGCAACATTTATGCCAAATTGTGAATTTATCTATTTTTAATTAAAGAAGGATTGGGAAAAAGGGACTTAACATGGTAACTATGTGATAACAATGTCAAAATAAAATACAGCGGGCCGAAGCAGCGCAACCATTATTTTAGGCGCTTGGAAGAAACGGGGAGGAATTTCTTAACTTAAATCCGAATTTCATACATTGAAAAACAGTTTGTTTAATAAGTTATGTAATAATAGATAGTTAAGTGTGTATAAAAACCGGACACAATTTTCCGATCTACATACATGAAAACTCAGTTCAAAACAGCGGAGGCTATTTTTTTTGCGAACATGACTAATGCATGGTCGGCTTGCTGATCCGGTATTTTTTGAGCTTGTCATAAATGGTGCTGCGGCTGATCCCGAGGCGGATCGCCGCCTCTTTTTTGTTCCAGCCGCATTCATCCAGGACTTCTACAAGCAATTTTTTCTCGTTTTCATATATGGTCCCGTGCGCTCCACCTGTGTAAACGGAGTGGGCATTCACCAGGGCCGATGGGAGATCCAACACCTCGATCCGGTTTCCTTTGCTCAGCACCACGGCGTGTTCAATGATATTTTCGAGTTCACGAACGTTTCCAGGCCAAGTATAATCCAAAAGAAACCGAAGGGCCTCGGAGCTGAATTCCTGAATTTTCTTGCCCTGTTCATCAGCGAATCGAGCAAGAAAGTACCGGGCGAGCAGGGGTAAGTCATTGCGTCTGTTTCTCAATGGGGGTAACTGAATCGGGATAACATTGAGACGATAAAAGAGATCTTCCCGGAATTGCCCGGTTTTAACTTCCTGGATGAGATCTTTGTTTGTGGCAGCAAGAATACGGACATCCACCGTCAAGGTCTCCTCCCCCCCGATCCGTTCAAATTTTTTGCTCTGGAGTACACGGAGCAGTTTGATCTGTGCGGATGAATCGATTTCACCGATTTCATCTAAAAAAACGGTACCGCTATTGGCCTGTTCAAAACGACCGGGCTTCTTGCGCTCGGCTCCTGTAAAGGCCCCTTTCTCGTGGCCGAAGAGTTCACTTTCTAAAAGAGTAGGGGGGTAGGCAGAACAGTTAATCACAACGAACGGTTTGTCGTTACGGGGGCTTTGCCGGTGTATTGCACGCGCAACCAATTCCTTTCCCGTGCCGCTTTCACCCTGAATGAGAACCGTGGCATCGGTGGGTGCGATATCCCTGATGAGCTTATAAACGACTTGCATCTGTGGATTTTTTCCAATAATGCCGCTAAATTCAGCGGTGTTTTCGGTGCGGGTCTTCAGCTCCTGAATTTCTTCTTCATACACGGCGGAGCGCTGGATGACACCGGATGTTTGATTGATGATCAGGTCAATCACATCCAGCTCCTTGCGGACGCAATTGCAGTTATTGGGACAGGCAATGAACATTGCGCCTAAAAGCTGTTTTTCATGGTGGATCGGAAAGACAGCCATTTTTTTTGTTGATTGAAAACTTTGGGGAAGGAACGATAAATCGATAGAACCTCTTTCGATAACCTGCATGCTGTTCAGTCCATTCATGAAATCAGCAGCCTGTGAAACCGCTTCTTTATAAAGTATTTTGGTTTCCCTTTCCGTTTGGCTAAAGAGAAGTTCTGTTCGTGTGCCGAAGACCAGAACCAACATCTGTTCACAGGTGACTATCTCCTGGAGCTTTTTTATCAGATAGACGCAAACATTTTTCAGATTTGGGAGAGCGCCGATTTCTCGGGCGATGGTAAAAGAGGTGCGGGTCTGCCGGTGGGCGCGATCCAGCTCATGGGCTTTTTCTTCAAGCCGTTGGGTATATTCTTTAATGCGCTCAACCATGCGGTTGAAGGAAAAAGCCAACTTGCTGACTTCATCGTTTCCTTTTGTCTCGACTCTTTTGTCCAGGTGCCCTTCATCTATTTTTTCCGCTACCGCAGCCAGCGTTGTTAATGGACGGGTCAACCGTTTTATAAAAAAGAGGCTGATGGCATAGGCAAGCAAAAGAATGACAAAAGTAATCGCGGTCATCTGAAACCATAGTTGGTTCACCTGTTGTTTATACGGCTTCTCGGAAAATCCTAGACGCAGGACGCCTGCCTTTCCAGAGAAAATAGGCCAGGCAATATCCAGAAAATGCTCACCATCCGTGGATACGATCTTTTTAAAGTGACCAGCATCATTTTGGATGATATCGTTGGCTTCGATCAGTTCTAGAGGAATACCTTGAGAAAAGGTGTGTGCCAGCACCTGCTTGTCTTTAAGAACGAAAATATAGGCTGTTGAAGGACTGCTGGGGGAATGATGGTCTAATGTTTTCTGCAACGCAACCAAATCGTTGATGAGAATTTTATCTGTGACTTCAAGACCGACAATATGCGCCAAATGTTCTGCGTTGGCAGTCATCGATTCTAGAAGGCTTTTACTGTAGCTGTGGGTAACCAGCAGCGAAATGATCAGGTTGCTGCCGATCACAAGTCCTGCTACAGCCAGCAGCAGCTTGCTTTTAAGACTTTGCAGACGCATCGGTTGACTCCTTTAAAATGACTATATTTTCTTCTATTTTTCGGATGCTTTCGTACCATTTATCCGTTGCCGCAATAATCTGATCGATCCTCAACCCGTTTAAGATTTTTTGACCCTCCGGATCAAGGTGCATTGAAAAGAGCAGCTGACGGATGGTGTCTTTAAATTTTGAGGATAAATTTCCGGAAGCAACGATGGGCGGAATTCCATACGGTTCGGATTTTTTGATGATACGGGTTTTGGAGGTAAAAACAGGATTTTTCTGATGGTAGTATTCCCATATGAGACTGTCAACAGCAGCCCCATCCACCAGGTTTCGAGCCACCGCTAAAATTGAATTGTCGTGGCTATAGGTGTAAATGGTATTTTCAAAGAAGTCTTCCGGGTGTTCTCCCATCTGTGTAAGCCAGTAAGTGGGGACCATTTTACCGGTATTGGAATCAGGATCGGTAAAGGCAAACACACGGTCCCTGAGATCTTCAAGTTGTTGGAATGAGCTGGACTTGTTGACAATCAGATAGGATTGATAAAACGTGCTTTTCCGTACCTCAGGGATAGCCAGCAAGTCGAAACCGTATTTTTCCTTTCCAGTAACATAAGGCCCTGAACAGATAAAGGCGATGTCAATCTGACCCTTACCGAGGAGTTCATTGATCTCACCATAGGTCTTACGCTGAATGAGCTGGACGTTCCGACCGAGCCTGCTCCCGATATATTCCATAAGCTGCCGGTAATAGGTAAACGTCTCCTTTGGCGAAATCATCGCCCCCACCGCCACCCTCAGGTAGGGATACTCCGATGCTCGGTCTGGCGACTGCTCCGCAGGTACTGTTTCGGAGAAGTCAATCACCGTAACATCCTGATTGCTGCCACAACCGTAATTAAAGATGGGCATCAGCACCAGAACTATCAGTCCGTACCGGTATTTTTTAAGACGCAAAATAATTAAATTCATATTAGTTTTTTAGTTCTGAATTTTGTTTTTCCCACGCAAAGCCGCTCCAGTACCATCTGCCGGAGCTACGGGGCGGGAAAAGCGCACAAAGGAAAAACAGGAAAAATTCTTGGCGTTCTTTGCGCCTTTGCGAGAGATTTTTTTGGTTCCGGTGCAAACATATGCCACCTGGGGGCGCACCGTGTCAATTAAATTGTTATGATCCTCCCTTTTTCCACAACTCATTGCCTATGGATTTGGTCAAATCACCAGAAACCATTCTGGAAAATAAAATAATCTTCCCGATATTGGTCCTGAAAAAACGCAATTGAAACAAGCGAAAATAGACTCGTCATGTGATGTCATTAAGATTTTAAGTTTAGTTTCAGTCGGTTATGCAGTACGAAGGGATCGAGATCGATGATCGGAGTCGTCGATACATCTGCATTAATCCGGCTATTTGTTCCGGACGGCCTACTACCGACTGATTTTGTTGAGTTCCTGCGAGGTGTCGAGCGAGGTCTCAACATGGCCATAGCTCCGGAGCTGTTATTGGCTGAAGCCGCCAGTGTGATAAATAAAAAGGAAAAATTAGAAGAACTTACCGAAGATGAAAGTGACAGACTCCTAACTGACGTTCTTTCACTGCCCATTCGTCTTTTCCCTCATGAACCCCTGCTACCCCGTGCTTACAAACTGGCTCGGAAGCATAACTTAAGTGTGTATGATACGCTCAATTTAGCACTGGCCGAAGAACACGGTGCTGGCATATTTTCCGTCGATCGTAAACTGCTGAAAATCGCCGTCCATTTAGGGCTGAGTTAGACCTATAATATCAGAACAAGATAATTTCCATAAACGAGCAGGCGGTGAAATGTTATTGTTTTGCAAAATGGGTGTTACCATAATTACGAATCGAAGCAGTTCGTGCTCTAATTCTTAAAACTGATGACGTATTTTATTTTAAAAATTCTTACCCGGCCACTTTGAATGATACCGAGAGGGTCAAGGCGTGCTTGTAGAAGTATGTATTGACTCTATCATTGTCATATTCGGTAGGAAACTGAATTGTTGAAGGATGTCCCCATCTGAGAACATCCAGGCTCACAAAATCCGGTAAGTTTCGAATTGACATTCAAAATAATTTACCTTATTCTTAGGTAAAACGATTTGAGAGGTAAGAAATGATTGCCGCTAAAATATCATCCAAAGGTCAACTGGTAGTGCCGAAAAAAATCAGGGCTCAACTGGATATTAAATCCGGAATGTTTTTTGAAATTCACGTTCAAAAGGGCAAAGTCGTTCTTACACCGATAAAAAAGGGTCCCCTCGAACAGCTGTATGGTAAATTCAAAAACAAAAAAATTCTGGATGATCTGGAAAGGGAGCATGCTGATGAAATCCAACGAGAAAATCGTTCTTGACGCCTGGGCAATTCTGGCGCTGATACTAAAAGAAGAGCCGGCAGCAGGAATTGTTAAAGAGATTTTTGAGCAAGCGCATAGAAACAAACCATCCGTTTTTTCATCCTGGATAAACGTTGGGGAGGTTTATTATTCCATAGGGAAGGAAAAAGGTATTCAAGAAGCTGATGAAGTTATTGATACGATTCAATTGCTGCCGATCACTATCCAGGTCCCGTCACAATTCGATATCCTAAAAGCCGCCGGGCTTAAAGCGTTGCACAAGTTATCTTATGCGGACGCTTTTGCTGTTTCCCTTGCTCTTAAGATAGACGGCGTCATATACACCGGAGATCCAGAAATTATATCATTAAAAGAGGTTGTTAAAGTCAAACAGTTATCAAGGTCAAAGAAAGTTACAAAATCTTGACTTTCACCCGCACTAAATCCCAGTTAATTTTTTTTAGCCGGCCACTTTGAATTGATGCGACTTTCCTGAAAATATCAGGTGCGAAACTTGTGATTATTATACATAGATTGTAAAAATTTCGCTATAAAAAATCAGGTTTTACCCCCGGACACCAACCGCTCAATGACGTCATCAAGTCTTGATAAAAGGTAATACGGAATGGAACAGAGTTGGTATTTTTTTCCTGATGGAAGCCGTATCTGATCGATACGGATTTTGCCGGAATAGACTCGAATCGCATATGGATGATGACTGCTTTCCATGAACAGGTTTAAGGATTTCAGTTTGCCGGTCTTCCCACTCTTTACTTCAATGGGGATAAGCACGTCTTTATAGGGATAAAGAAAATCCGTTTCAGCCGCTCCTTTTTCCCGTATCCAGAACCGAAGTGCCGGCGGCCCGAATGCCTGTGCAACGATTTCCTGGGCCGTGAGCTGCTCCGCAATTTTTCCCTGATAAACATTGTCCAGGGATTGTTTGCTGAAAAATTCCTTGAATCCAATCCGGTAATTCACCAGCCCAACATCAAGAAAAAAAAGCTTCGAGGCTTTTCTCAGTTTTTCAATAACAGGTATGTCGGTTGATACGGAAGGTCTTGCACGATACACGATCAAGGCGCGTTCAAGCACTTCAAACGCCTCTTTCATTTCTCTTGATCGGAATGAAGACTCACCGAACTTTTCATATGTAATCCGTTCACCGGCATATAAGGGCGCCCGGTCTATCGCATGGGTTAAATATTTTGCTTTCGCTAAATTTGAATACTTCTCGACATCTTCAATGTACCCCATGAAAATGGCGTCATAAATTTCCCTCACTGTTGAATAAGATCTTGTTTCCCCATAAACGGAAAGGGCTTCCGGCATGCCGCCAACAAATGCATATGCGTTAAACGCATCAAGCAGCAAATTATGAATGGAAGATTCTTCCCATACATTCGGTTGTAACAGTTTTTTTGCAAGGAGCGGATTTCTTGCTTCAAGATATTCCATAAACGTTACCGGATACATAAAGAGATTCTTGACCCTGCCGACAGGAAAAGAAAAACCTTCTCTTTTTGAAAAAACTTCCAGAAGTGAACCGGCAGCGATAACGTGCAAATCCTTTACATCTTCATAAAGGTATCTGAGCGATTGAACCGCTTCCGCAGAATGTTGAATTTCATCAATAAATAAAAGAGCGTTCTTTGTATCGATTTGTTGTCCTTTGTACAGTAAAATTCGTTCAACAAGCTCCTGACCGGTATTGAATCCGGAAAAAAGATCGCGTTCCTTCGGCCTTTCAAGGTTGATGTCAATAAAATAATTAAAATCCTCGGCAAATCGATTGACAATAAATGTTTTTCCAACCTGTCTGGCCCCCCGTAAAACAATCGGTTTCCTGTTCGCGGCGCTTTTCCAACGCATTAATTCCGATTCGATTTTTCGTGTAAATATCACGTCTCGCCCTCCAATGGTAAAATTTACCCCTGAATTATTACAATTAATGTTTTATTGTTTAGTATATTTGTGACATTTGTTTATCTTTTTGTCAAAGGATTTGATAAGAAGTACTCATTCGCGAGCGGAGTAAAGGAAAATTTGGGGTTGTGTGCTGTAAAAAGATGCATCCCAATATCTTGTAAGGACAGATATAAGACAGCAATTGTACTGCGGGGAAGGTCAGGTTTATCACAAAAGACCTTAACCCAAGTTCATGTTTCGAAAAATTAAACTCTATGATATCAATAAGATAGCCATCTCAAAAATGTGATTTTGACACTACAGATTTGAAAGGGCTATAATACAGTTTTCACTGTTCTCCCTGGTTGATACAATAAATTTAATGCGTCATAGATGACCTATAGGGGTCTTAGCCCTCGAAGACAAGATCGTCCAGAGAGCTGCCGTCATGGTACTAAATTCGATCTATGCGCATGACTTTGTTGGTTTTTCTTATGGATTTCGACCAGTGGGATGACGTGAGGGGACATCAATATTTCAGTTTGGTTTTGCTTGTCCGCTTAGGGCGACTGGACCGGAAAAACATTCGATTTTCCGACCCGGAACACGACTCGCCCTGATTTTGTTGTTTACCCTTATTTCTATCAAATCAGCCATGCCATGGGGCAGGCTTAAGGAAATGTTGACAAGGCCAAATTCCATAACCGTTTTATCAACAGGATATTCCACCTTGATAATATGTTGCCTGTCTTTAGCGCTTAGGCTGTATGCTATGAAGTAGACAAAAACATAAGCCGGGAATTTTGACGGGAAGCTTCATTGTATGCCGTATTTTTTTACTTGGTATCTGAGTGTGTCGTAACTGATATTCAAAAGCTTTGCAGCCTGGGTCTTGTTTTGCTTTGATTTTTCTAGAGCCTGGATGATCAGATCTTTTTCGACATCCTCAAGAGAAATGCCTGCATCCGGGAGTATGATTTTCTCGGCCAAAGGCCGGTCTGTGGCGATTGCTTCGCCAAAAATCCATGTGCGCAAATGCTCGGGTTGGATGACATCCTCCTTTTCAAGCACAACCAGGCGCTCCACAAGGTTTTTCAACTCCCTGACATTACCCGGCCAACCATAAGAAATTAGGTTTTGTTCAGCTTCAGGGGAAAAGCCTTTTACTGTTTTATAATTATGTTTGGTGGCATAATGTGAAAAAAAGTGTTTGATCAGCAGCGGTATATCATCTGTTCTCTCTCTTAAGGGAACGATATGTAAATAGAATGTGCTCAGCCTGAAGAATAAATCCTTACGGAATTCGCCGCTGTTCACCGCTTCCGAGAGGTCCCGATTGGTGGTTGCGATGACAGTTGCATCGAAGGAAATCTCCCCTTTTCCGCCGATACGCCTTATTTTCCGATCCTCCAAAACCCTTAGCAACTTGCTCTGGAGGTCCGGTCTCATTTCACCGATCTCATCGAGGAGTATTGAACCGCCGCTTGCCAGCTCAAACAATCCTTTATTTCCCGACTTTGCATCGGTAAAAGACCCTTTTTCATAGCCGAAGAGCTGACTCTCAAGCAAGGACTCGGGGATGGATGCACAGTTTACTGCGATAAAAGGCGTATGGCCTGTTGAATCGGTGCTAAACATCAATTTATGGATATGTCGGGCCACCAGTTCCTTGCCGGTTCCGCTTTCTCCGGTTAAAAGAACAGTAGAGACCCGAGCCTGGGCCATCTTTTGGATATTTTCCTCCAATGTTTTGATGGCTTTAGATTGGCCTACGAACTCCTTTTCAAAGACCTCTGAATAGGCTTTTCTCAGAAATTTAACCTCCTGTTTGAGGTCTTCTTTTTCAATGATGTTTTTAATGACAATTTTGACTTCATCGGTATTAAACGGTTTGGTCAGATAATCGGCTGCGCCCAGTTTCATGGCCTTAACCGCTGTTTCGATATTATCGTCCGCCGTCAGCATAACAACCTGTGTTTCAATCCCGTTGCCCTTTTTGATATCCTGGAGTATATCTATTCCGGTCTGTCCGGGCATTCTGATGTCCAACAGAACCACATCCGCCTCCCACGACTTTATTTTATCGATCACATCATCTGTTTTTGTCTCGGCATAAACATCATAACCTTCCTTCTTTAACGTCTTGGAGAGGACCGAGACAATCAGCTCTTCATCATCTAAAAGAAATACTTTGCCTTTTCGTTTCATACGATTTGCTCCTTCTCTTCCGGTTGCATCTGAAGAGAGATGTTAAAAACAGTTCCCTTATTTAGCATGCTTTCAACACAAACATCTCCTCCATGTTGTTCGATAAGTCGCCTGGTAATCGCCAATCCCAACCCTGAACCTTTAGGCTTGGTTGTAAAAAATGGCTGAAAGATTTTCTCCTGCACAGCTTTGTCCATGCCTTTGCCGGTATCTGCAATTGCTACTTGGATGACACTTCGTTCGGCATCATAGGAAGTTTTGACCGTCAATATGCCACCGTCCGGCATGGCTTCAATTGCGTTGAGCATCAGATTTAGAAATACCTGCTGCAGTTGCATTGGATCGGCCATTGTTTCAGGAATGCCCTGCTCGAAATCTTTTTTAACTTCTATCGGTGCCGGAGAATTCGAAGATAGCGCGGGGTTTTTTAATGAAAAAGAAATGGTTTTTTCAAGGAGGTCATTTATATTCGTGAGCATCAGTTGGAGTTGGGGAGGTTTTGCAAAGTTGAGCAGGCTTTTTATAAGCAATTCGATTCGTTTGATCTGATCAACAGATTTTACGATAAGGCCTCTGTCTTCCTCCAAGATGCTTTCCTCTTCGGCGAGGTATTGCATCGAACCTTTGATACCGGCCAGCGGATTTTTAATCTCATGGGCCAGCCCGGCCGCCATTTCACCGACCATTTTCAACTGCTCCGTCCGCTGTAATGTCGCCTCTACACCTTTACCCTCGGTGATATCCCTGACCACATGGATCAATCCGATCATCTGGTGATTGCTGTCAAACCGGGGCATGGCGCGTATCTCAAGGAACTTGTCAAGGTGGGGCTCATACATTTCAAAAGTGGCCGCCTTCCCTGTTCTGAAGCACTCACAACTGGGGCAATCATCCGGTGCTAAGTCTTTTCCATGGTAATATTGATAACATTTTGCCTGAGTGAGGTTCAAAACCGGCAGTCCCAGCATTTTTTCAGCAGCTTTGTTGGCCCGGATAATATTAAAATCCCTGTCATGGATGGTAATCATATCGGTGATGGTGTTAAAGGTACTCTCCCATTCAAGCTTGGACTGTAGAATCATATTTTCCATTTCCTTGCGCTCTGAGACGTCGCGATCAATCGCCAGGATATATTTATGACCCATGTATTCCAACAAACTGGCGCTGACTTCCACAGGGAAAATGGTACCGTCTTCTTTTCTGTGGTTTAATTCAGCCTTTAATTTCTCCCCCTTTAAAATGCGCTCAAGGCGGCCCGGGGCCTGTTCGTCAGCATCAGGCGCATCGAGGTCTTTTATCAGATTGAGCGTCAACAGTTTTTCGATGCTGATACCGTGCATCTCGGCAGCCGCACGGTTTGCTTCTAAAATGTCTCCTATGTTCTCACCTTCGGTTTCCAATATGAAAATGGCGTCTCCGGCACTTTCAAACAGCGTTCGGTACCTGTTCTCACTTTCCTGTATTTTGTGCATCGTCTGATTCAGTGAATCTGACATCCCATTGAAAGATGTGGCCAGTTCCCCAAATTCATTTTTTAACCCTTTGATTTTATAATCTAAATTACCGCGTTTTAAGCTGCGCGTTGCATCCAGAAGAATTTTAATCGGTTTGGTTAATGCCCTGATAAAGAATAAACAGACGGCGGCAGCAATAAAGGGTGTAATCCCTACAAGCGCGTAAAGTATTTTTTTGGAATCTGCAATGTCCTTAAGAGAAGCATCTGTCCTTTCGGCAAGCTTGGTATTGGCGATGTGGACCATATCGTTGATTTGGGCCAATACATTTTCCGAAATTCGAAAAGCAATGTTGCTTTCTTTGATTAACAGGGTGCGATTGCCTCTGGCATTTAAAATTTTGTTGATCGAACCGATGTATAAATCAATATCATTGTCTAATTTTTCAAGCCGGTCTTTCACAGACGGTTCATGATGACAGTGAAAACAGGCGGTGGAAACTCTTTTCATCTTTTCTATATTGGTAACAATCGTATCCCGACTTTTGGCAAAGTGGGTACCCATGAGGAAGAAGTCGGACTGCACGCCTTTAACCTGGATTAAAAGGTGTTCTCTCTGTATTTCCACCTGATAGAGCTCAATCAGATGATCAAGCTCTGATGTTGCGGATTTAATGCTGGTGATGATATATACGCCGCCCGCCAGAAAGATCAGGCAGATGAGGCTTGTGATGATGATTATTTTTTTCTTCATTGTTTATACCTATGCTGACAAAAAAAAAATTATTAAAGCGAAACCGCAATTTAAAGAAGTGAAAAATTCGAATTTCTGGTCAAATCACCAATTCGATCTGGTCATTTGACCAGATTTTCACTATTTAATCAAGTTCAAATTTCGCCCTAAAATGGTCATTTAGAGAGCAATATGGTCTTTTTACGAGTTCATCAATTTTATAATGAGTCGCATTCGGCGTGGGGCGGTTTCATGGGTATTGGTTAGTGCCCATCCACGACTTTAAAATAAATAATAGAGGTGTCCAATTCAGAAATGAGCAATTTTTGTCCTGATCAAGGCCGCACAAGGGTTTGCTGTGAGGCGTACGTGCTGTACGCCGCAACCGAAAACCCGCGGAGAACGCCGAACAGGGCAAAAAGGGCCATTTATGGATGGACACTAAATCATCCGAACAGTTCTCTCGCATTTGACAGGCCGTTGACCAACAGATAGAGACAGCCACCGATCATCACAAAACCAAAAATGTAACAAGCGATACGGAAAGAGACCGGCGAGTTGTCGACCGTTGCTTCCTGCAATTTCCCTTCTTTTTCCAAGCGATCCACCCAATCCGGCCGCTCATGACGGACCTTTTCCAGATCGACGCTTCCTTCGAACATGACCAGGTCCATCGGAAAATTATGCCGTCTGAGGTGTCCGATGAAGAGGTGGATAATGAATACATGGGCCATGGCCAGGATGGCTTCGATCCGGTGAACCCAAAGAACGATGTTGAGAACCCAGCCGGGAATGTAGAGGCTGGAGTAGACAGGGAGATAAAGAAGCAACCCGGTGCCGCCGAGAACACATATGCCCCAGGAGACGGCCCAGTAATCAAATTTTTCCCAATAACCCCACCGATCGAAACGTGGCCATTCGCTCATCCCCACCATCCACTTGGCATGCTGAAGCGCCTGGCTCGCGTCCTCCAACCGGGGGAGCAGGGAATCCGGCCCATAGACACTTTTCGGGAAACGCCGCCAATCGATCTTGATCAAGATGTAGAGCAGATGAACGCCAAAGCCGGCCAGCATAAAGAGGCCGACCCACTTGTGGAGGATCAACGCTTCCTGAAAACCACCGAACAGGTTGGCCAAAAAGAGACCCCACTCAGTTCCGACATACATCCTTGCCAGACCGGATACCGATTGGAAAACAAAGGAGAGCATCAGAATCAGGTGAAACAATCGCTGGGCCGGGGTGAAGCGTTTAATCCTTTTCATCTTGTTTTCTTTTTTTAAACAGAAAATCCTTAAAACCCGCCAGGATAGAATCCGGCAAAAATTCTCTTAAACCCCACAGAAACGTGTGAGGCAAGAAGGCGGCAAAGGTGCCCACGGCAATGGCGACCATGGCCCAAACGCAATAAAAGAGCAACGGAAAAGCCTTTTGGGTGGTTTTGGCGATGGGGATCGGTTCGTGGATCATATAGGTGGCAAAGGAGGGGCTCGATCCTTCGTGGCATTTGGCGCATACGAGTATATATCGCCTTCTGGGTTGCATCGACGAATTGTAATGGCTGTTACCCGCGATCGGCTCCTCGCCATGACACTGACGGCAGGTGATTTTGGCCCTCACCCTGTGCAAATTTCGGGCTTGCTTTGGATGGCATCTGATGCAAGTTCGATATTTATAAAACCGGAGGCCCCAGTGAGAATCGGCCATATATTTTCGGAAACGGACTTTCTCGGCGGTTGGGGCCAGGGTGATCAACTCTGTTCTGGGAGTCTTTCTTTGCACAAAAGGCTGATGGGTGTAACGTTTGTATTCATACTTTTCATATATCCTCGATCGCCTTTCACGCTCTTGTTGGCGATAGCTACTGGAAGTGACTTCTTTCTGTGCAAAAGCCGGCGCTGTGTAAACGATACCGTGGATAGCGAACAGGATCGCTCCTATCAGACATATCAGAAAGCGCCGGTTGGTCTTTTGTGCATCTCTGTAAATCATGGCCCAAAATTTTTTCATCTACCACCTCTGACGGGATTGATGGACACGAAACAGGCTCTTTTGGGTCAGGCCGTCGTACAGCTTCTGCAGCGTCGCCAGATCGGCGTCCTTGTGCTTATGACAGGTCTGACACGAGTTCGGCACTTTGGGATTTTTCAACGTGTCTTTGGGCAACAGGGTCACGAACGCATGGGAGTGATTGTCTCCGGATTCGTCACTTTTGGCTATTCTGGGCATGTGGCAGCCGATGCAGTTGGCAAATGAATGGATGGAATGGGCCATCTTTTGGTTGATCACCTGATGGCACATCAGGCACTGTTGGGAACCGGACCCTTTGGTTTGAAATTGAGTCGGGGGTACGCCAAGCTGATGAACATAGTGACAGGATGTGCAGGTGACCCCTTCGTCAGCGTGGGTGGAAAGCTTCCAGCTGAGATATTGCTGGTGGTGCCCTTTGCTGAAATCGTCGGCGTATGCTTCTTTAAGATTTTTACCACCATAACTTGTGGTTTTAAAATAGAGGCCCAATGCCCGGCCGGGCCGATAGCCCACGGGCCATTTGACACCCTTCACCTTGGTCGACGTGCCGCTTGCGTGGCACGATCCGCAGATTTGGGTCCTGAATCCAGCCGGAAGACGGGACGGGTTGACGATGGTCAGCCGTTTGTCAAAAATCGCTGTCTCCGGCAAGGCAACATGGTGGGAGCCGGGACCGTGGCAAGCCTCGCACCCGACGCTCGGTTCTGAAATCGTATTCTTTTCTAAATCGGCGCCCATGGCGTGACAGCCGGCGCAGTACTCGATCCAGGGGCGCTTGTCCCACGTATCTTCATTGTAGTTGACCCAGTGATCGGTCTTGGCATTGTATTGAATCGGAGCCACGTAGAGTACGCCGTTTTTTTCGACTACGAACCCCTGTTTCCACTGCATGCCGATGGTGTACTTTATCTCCTCAATTTTGGGAATGTAAACCTGATCCACCGGGACCTTCAGCTCTTTTTCCAGCAGCTTCAAATCCGCCCGAATGACCTGTGGGTCGATCTCAGCGATCAGGGCGTCCCGATTCTCGGTAACGTCTGTGATTGTTCGGCTGTGGAGGGTATTTTTCCAGGAGTCATAATGCTCCAAATGACAGAATTTACACTCCCCGGAACCAACATAGGTCATCGGTTTGGACAATAGCTCCTGGATGTTGACCTGGGTATCGTTGCTTCCACAGCCACCCAGCCAGAAAATCGAAAATGCTATGAAGATAAATTTGTCCCAGCCTCTTGTCTTCATGCGCCCTCCTTAGCGTTTTACCCTAATCGAGTCAAAACTCGATTAGTAGTTATTCGTTATCAGTTATTAGTTATTGGTTTTAGCAAAGTTTAAATCAAAACCCTATCTCATCTATACAAGAAATAGAGTTTAGTAAAAGGGGTTAAAGCAAATAACCATTAACATTTAACTAATAACTCCCCGGTTGAGCCTTTTTTCGCTCAATTGGGGTAGTACATGGCTATTTATCTGAAAATCTTTCTATTTGTTAAAGCAAATGTCATGCCAAAAAGTCATTTTTAAAAAAATTGGCATTACCACTAAAAAATTTCAGGAGCGTTTTGATTGACGCATCAAAGCCAGGCCTTGAACGTGGATGGCAAAAGGAAAGCAAATGAAAAAATATGGTTTCCTGCAGATCGAAGGGGATTTTTTGGCAGGGTTGGCGGTTTACTTACCCGCCACATCAATTAATTTCTTTACATTTTCAATGGGCGATCCCAAAGGAACATCGCATCCGGGGGAGAGGACGAATCCTTTTTGTCCGGCTTTGGACAAGGCTTCACGCGAAAGTTTTTCAATTTCAGCAGATTCTGCATCTAATAGAAAAGACGGTTCGATATTGCCGATCAAAGCCATCCGGTCGGTTAGTTTTTCCCTTGCAGTAGCCAGGTCAACCTTAAAATCCAGACTAAAAGCATCCGCATTAAGCCCAGCGATGAGGTCCAGGGCGCCGGTTGTGTTTCCACAGATGTGATTCAATACGTCAATGCCCAGATTTTTCGTTTCTTGATTTAGCTTCTTAAAGCAGGGGATCAGAAAGGTTTCGGTCGCTTTTGGAGAGATAAGATCGCCTGATGCACTCGGATCGCAATACATGATGGCATCGAGATATGGGGCGTAAAGATCCGCCTGTTTAAGCAGTACATCTTTTGAGAAATCCAAAAGATCATGTACAAAATCCGGCCTTTCAATGGTCTCAACCAACAAATTTTCCAAACCGAAAAGCATGCCGGCAAGGGAAAAGGGGCCCAGGAATGTCCCGAATAGATAATAGTCGTCTGCTTTTTCTTTGAGCAGCGCTGCCGATTTGAGCGCTGAATTAACTCTCCAATCCTTATTGAAATCAGGCATATCCATGTTCTTGAGGTCATCCGGGTCCTTAATAGGAGGTGTATCCAGAACCAACGGGCTGCCTTTGTCCTCTATCTGCATTTTGCAACCCAGCGGTTCGAGGATACAATACCAATCCCAGAAACTTTCAATTGCATCGAAATTTAGAATTGCTGATGTCTTCAGTTGGGCATCAACGCCCTTCTCAGGATCCTTGAACACGTCCATGACCGTATATCCGAAGTGGTCAAATGCCCACCAGGAAATACACAAGGGAAACACAGGTATCCTGGGTAAATTCTGAAACCTCAAAGCGCCTTTCATCAAGTCTTTTGGTAACATTCTACTCGACCCCCCATGTTTTTTGTGTATTTTTTATAGAGAAGGTGATGATGGTTTTGCGTCCACTTCGTCCTGTTTTTCTGATTCGTCGTCCTTGATGTTTGAAAGATCGGCCAGCGCTTCACGGATTTCCTTTGCCCCCTTGTCAAAAACCCGTTGCACTTCAGAATATTCCTTTCTAATTTCTCTAAGGGGAAATCTGCCGAGGGTTTTTTTCAAATAATTATTCACAAGCTCCCTGATACCCTTCCAACTGTCCAGCCGGGTTTGGTTTTCCAACGGTGTTAGTTTGTCGATATCTTTCATTTGTTGACGGTGGAATCTTGATTCAGACAAACGTTTTAGTGCACTGGTCCATATGAAAAAAAATATCAAAGCGAGAATTCCACCGGCACCCAAAACAACCTGCGGGTCGGTGAGCGGCAAAATATCCATTTCTTTCAAGGCAAAGATCGTTGCGGCGCTGCCTGTTATGCTGACCAAAAAGCCGATGAAGCCGGATTTCATCCGAAACCTGCGCAGCTGGGTCCGATAGCTGATCAAACCTTCGAGCAAGTGGGACAACCGTTCTCCATGGGTTTCAACAAATGAGGCCAGGTGATCCAGCCGAAAACGGGGGGCTTGTGAGATAGCTTGTTTTAATTCTTCCCGCTGGTTTTTGAGATAGTACAAAAAATTTGTATCCCGCTTCACCCCATTGGCCGACGATGAACCGGCTTGAGGCGAATATACCAGATGAATTGTCGGGATGTCTTTACGTCCGGTCATTTGTGAAAGATTCCAGCACAGGGTTCCATAGACCTGCAGCAAATCCATCAGGGAGGTGCATTCGTCGATGCGGTTCAGCACAAAAAGAATCCGGTCTTCAAATGTTCGATTCGGCAGTGTGTCCCTGAGGCTGGTATGCGCTTCACGAACCGTTCCCGCCTTGTGGGGATCAAAGAGAATTAGAACAAGGTCGGCGATTTGAGCCAGGTCGCCGATGACTTGCTGATAATTGTAGCCGCGATCCCTTTCCGTTATGCTGTCGAGCATGCCAGGCGTATCGATGATGGCAAGGTTTTTTAAAAAGGGAGAATTCACTTTTTTGAGCCTGAAATGTGAGACAAAACGCTGACCGTGTTTTTTGAGGGATTCGAAGGGGTATTCGAGATCGTTCAGCAGAAACTGACCATCCCGCTCTTCTGTGACTCCGATGGAATTATTTTCGGATTCGGTGTCATCATAGGTGATCACTGTAAACGAGTCGTCTGTCGGTGCCTGGCCGGTGGCCTGGATATTTGCGCCCAAGAAATCATTGATCAGCGTGGATTTACCCGATGAATAGTTGCCCAGCACCAGCACAAGGGGCCGCCATTTGATGTTGGCTTCCAGCGGCGTGTCACTGTACCCGTAACGCAGGGCCACCGGTGTCAGATATTCTTCCACCATGGCCAACATATCTGTTCTCAGAGAATTGATATATTCTTCTCGATTCATAAATATCTCCTAATCGTTCCCCATTCTACTCGAAACTATCAAACAGGAATTTTTGTGTCAATAACTGTCCGGTATAGGACCGACGTTTGTCATGGCTTGCGTTTACTTCGGTTGAGGGAAAAAAGGCTCAACCAAACCCTATCTCGCCACAAAGTGGTACTTTTTGTTTGACACGTTTTTGCAATTCAGGTTAACTGAAAGAAGATGAACATCGAACGTCCAACATCGAATCCTCCAAAGGCGGACAAGTGTTGAATGTTTACAAAGCAACTTAGCGCTTATGGGTGGCTCCACACCGGGGCATGAGAAAGTTTTTTCTAATCAAACGACTCTTTAATAAAAAGAGCCAAAGACAAAAAACAGGAGGTGACTAAATGAAAAAGGGAAAATGGTTTATTTCTTTAACGGTAGTCGCGACCTTAGTTCTCTTGCTGCTTGTCGGTATGCAGCAGGGCGCATTGGCAGCAGAGAAGCCGGTGGTCGTCGGATTTATCGGATCGTTCGCCAGCGACACAGGAAGGAGCACACTGAGAGGTGCTGAAATTGCGATTGAGGAAATGAATGCGGCTGGAGGGGTCTTGGGTGGACGGCCCATTAAGCTCGTAAAGGCGGATTCAGCCGAGGATGTGACCGAAGGGATTAAGGCATATGAATATCTTAATGAAAAAGAAAAGGTGGATTTTATTATTTCAGGCAGTATAGACGATGTCTCATTGGGGTGGTTCCCACGGATGGCGGAATACAGAACCCCCACGCTGGACACCTGGACATCGTCCATCCTGGCGATCGAAATGGTCCGCGACGAATATGAAAAATACAAAATGTATTTTATGAATATTGGTTGTGATTATGCGCTGGGCGAGGTTTTCATGCAATTTGGCAAGGACATCCTCGCAAAGGAAATGGGCTGGAAAACAGCGGTTATTATGCAGGAAGACACGGCGTATGCAGCCGGGGTTTATGAGTGGATTAAAGATCAAATCGCCCCTGCTGCGGATATAAAAATTGTGGATCATGTTGTCTATGACGTCAACTCCGTCGATTTCAGCCCTGTTTACAACAAGATCATAAAGACAAATCCCGATTTTATATATCTTATCTCCTCGGTAAAAAGTCAGGTGCCATCCTCCCAATACGTAAAATTGCAGGTACCGGTCCCGATTACCGGAATCAACGTCTCCGCATTCGGCATGGAGTATTGGGACGATACCGGAGGCATGGGAGGGGGCATGTCAACCCTGGTGCCGCCGCCTTCTTTGGGAATGGCGTTGGACCCCCGGACCCAGAAATTTCTCGATAAATACAAAGCAAAGTATGGTAACAGCCGGCCACGGTATCCCCATTTCAATGGATTTAACGCCTATTACGGCATGTACAATGCCATGAATGCCGCCGAGCGTGCAGGCGGATTCAAACCCTTGGACAAATGGGTAAAAGAAATGGAAAACGCAGATATCAAACTTTACAAGGACGGTAAGCTTTGGTTCCGCTATGCCTACTGGAAACCGGGTGAGAAGGAACCGAAAACCGGCCTGACATTCCCGCACAATAATCGGTTTGATATTTCCCCGCCCCTTGACGAAGGGCACCCCCCGATGGTGGTCATCCAGTGGTACAAGGACGGGTCGGTAAAAACGATCTATCCCAAAAAATATGCGACCGGCAACTTTAAGGTACCTGATTGGACAAAGTAATAGGCAGCAATCTGTATCGTGATAGTGATACGATGAGGTGATGAATGCAAGAGAAAAGGGGAAACAAAAACCCTTTCTCCTGCATTCTAGACTGTATGCGCGTATTTTCCAAGGCCCGGGCTGCCTGCCCGGGCCTTCACACGATTCTATTGTCAGTCAAGAAGTTGGTTCAAGCTATTTATCCAGGATTGATCCCAAAGATCCATGAGGGCACCATACCATGAGCGGAATAATCATTCAGAGTATTGTTATCAGCGGTTTTTATGCTTTAATTGCCATCGGATTTACAATGATCTTTAGCGTAGGGCGGGTACTTAACCTGGCTTATGGCGTATACATTATGCTCGGTGGTTATGTCTACTACACGGTGGTCCAATTGGCGCATCTTCCTAAAACCGTGGGTTTCCTGTGTGCGATCTTATCCGGAGTAATTTTTGCTGTTATCACCTATGTCGGTTTGGTGAGGCGTCTCCAGAACAATCCGATTGCGGTCGAAATTTCGACACTTATTTTGGCTGTTGCCATGCAAGCGGTCATGATTCTGATTTTCACACCCGCTCCCAGATCCATTTGGCCCCTGATTCCCGGCGTAGCCCATCTGTTCGGTGTCAGTGTTTTAAAGAACCTGTTGGTTGCGATGATCATCAGCTGGGTGGTCCTGGTCTCCTTACTGATTTTCGTGCGAAAGACCCGAGTGGGCCGGGCGATTCGGGCGGTCTCCATGGACAGAAAAGGGGCTCTGGTATCGGGGATAGATCCCAATCGGATTAATCTGGTGACCTGGGGGTTATCCGGCGCATTGGGCTCCATTGCCGGTGTTTTTTTTGCCACCTATACGCAGCTTGATCCGGCCATGTGGGTGGGTCCGCTTATTACAGCCGTTGCGGTCGTAATCGTGGGCGGAATTGGAAGTATCATGGGGAGCCTCGTGGCCGCCCATATCATCGGTTTCTTGGAAACGATTACGACCACTTTAATAACCCCGCAATTGCGGGGCGTATTCACGCTTTTACTTATAATTATAATTCTCGTCATTCTTCCAAAAGGTCTGTTCGGGAGAGAGGAGATTTAACCCCAACCCGATAAAGGGGGGCAATTGAAAAGATCACTGATTTGGTGGGTAATCTGTGGTGCGGTGTTGGCTTCACTCCCGATATTCACTTCGACCGGAACCCTTAGAATTTTTATATTTGCTAACTTTTTGGCTATTTTTGCCATGAGCTGGGACATTCTTTCCGGATATACCGGATACATTAGTTTCGGCCATCCCTTTTTAATCGGCATCGCGGGTTATACAACAGCCATACTGACTCGGCATTTGGGAACGCCCCTTTACATCAGCATGCCCTTCGCCATATTGCTGACAATGGTTGCAGGAACACTTTTTTTCTTTCCTGCCCTAAGAATAAGAGGAACGTACTTTGCCCTTGTCACGTTGGCATTTATGGAAGTGACCTATCATTTGCTCAAGATTGTGAAGCCGGCAGTGACCGGCGGAACCAGAGGACTCACCGGTTTACCATTCGTGGTGACCGGGGCTGTTCCCAATTATTATTTGTCTCTTTTTGTTATGCTTACGGTTGGAATTGGATTGTGGGTACTGGCAAAGTCGAGTATTGGGACGGTATTGAGTGCGATACGTATGGATGAGGGCGCTGTGAAGAGTGCGGGTTTGAACCCTACGAAGTTTAAATTGTTTGCTTTTACCGTAAGTGCAATGGTGGCAGGCATCGGCGGGTCTTTTTACACGCACTATCTGGGATCGATCTCACCGAGGGCGATGTTTGACATCACTTTTCTTTTTACCATATTGGTGGCAGCGCTGGTCGGCGGTGAGCACACCATTGTGGGACCGATACTCGGAGCCTATTTCCTGACCTTTCTTTTAGAATATTTACGCCCATACATCCCCGGTGCCTGGCGGTTTCTCCTTTATTCGGTGATTGCTCTGGTGGTCTACAATTTTGCCCCAAAAGGGATTTACAGCATTTTCCAAGGTCTGTTCGATTGGGTCGGGAGGAGGATGAGACGGGGTGAGCAATATGGGTAGCCTACTGGAACTGCGGAATCTTACGAAGACTTTCGGTCGCCTTGTTGCTCTTTCTGATCTGAGCTTGACGGTTCAAAGAGGAGAGACATTGGGATTGATCGGACCGAATGGATCCGGGAAGACCACAACCTTCAATTTAATTATGCGGGAACTCAAGCAAGATGAAGGGGAGATCTTTTTTGAAGGAAAGGAAATTACCAAATATCCGATCCAAGAAAGGGTAAAGATGGGCATTGCCCGTACGTATCAGATACCGAGGCCGTTCGCGGAGATGACGGTTGCGGAAAATATTCGGGTCGGCATTATGCCAGATAAGATAATTTCTGTAATGACAATGAATATACGGGATGGATTGGAAAGGGAAATCGGAAAAAGTGTAGGCTTTAAGCAACACGAGCTTTCGATGTACCCAAGTGAGCTGTCCATGGGGAGTCTTCGAAGGCTTGAGCTGGGAAGAAACATGGCGACCAATCCGAAACTCCTTCTCCTCGATGAGGTATTCGCCGGTCTGACGGTCGGTGAAATAGCCGAGTTATCCGAGCTTTTAAAAGAGAAAAAGAAGGAGGGGCTGACTTTCATCATTGTCAGTCATGATTTGAGATCCCTGGGTCCTCTGGTCGATCGGGTTATCGTGGTATCTTTTGGTGAGGTTGTTGCCGAAGGGTCTTTTGAGGAGGTCATTGCCGATGAAAAGGTTAAGGAAGCTTATTTGGGGAAGGAAGAAGATTCGCACCTAGAACTGCATAAATAAAATGGCAAGATAGGTTTCAAGATAATGAGGAGAAGGTGATAATGGCTTTTCTGGAAGTTAAAGATATCCAAGTTTTCTATGGGAAGGCCTGTTCGTTAAACCATGTTTCAGTTCGGGTTGAAAAAGGGGCGGTGGTCGGAATTATCGGCCCCAATGGCGCCGGGAAATCGACTCTGCTGGATTCGATCATTGGACTAACAGATTGCCGGGGTGAAATCATCTTTGATGGAATAGATCTTAGAGAGTTGACCTCCACAGAGATTGTCAGGTTAGGTATTGGCTACGCGCCGGAACGAAGAAATCTTTTCCCCTTTATGGCCGTTAAAGAGAATTTGCTTGTCGGTGCCTATTGCGCCCGAAAAGAAATGGAAACCAACCTTAAAATGGTATATGAAATGTTTCCAATTCTTGAAAAACGCCAGAACCAAGAATCTAGGACCATGAGCGGTGGGGAATTACAGATGTTATCCCTAGGTAGGGCGGTGATGTCAAATCCCAAACTGTTGATGGTCGACGAACCCACCTTGGGCCTCGCACCGCTGGTATGTTTAGAAATATCCAGAGTCCTGATGGGTCTTAGGGCCAGGAACGGAATCGCCATCCTCATCACCGAACAGAATGTGAATTTTGCCCTCAGACTTTCAGAGGAGATCTATCTTTTGGAGACCGGCAGGGTGAAGATGAAAGGCGTTCCCGAAGAATTAAAAAAGGAAACATATATAAAAGAAACCTATTTTGGCGTTTAATAAAAGGCGTTAAAGATCTTCATTTTGCCGATTATCTCAAATGCTTTTTTCAAATTCGTATTGATTTATTGATATAATCGAGTCTTATTCTATGCACAGATGTAAGAAAATAATCATTTTCTTAAACAATTAACCGATTGAATATATTGATAATATATTCAACTGCATTCGTTTGAAAATCATTTTTCCTTAAATC
>Ga0255054_10000232_pt1 | contig 32553 bp, 40 predicted proteins | sample JV7_2_23_MG_FD_188634 | JGI IMG/M metagenome (GOLD analysis project Ga0255054, IMG submission 188634) | Seawater microbial communities from Jervis Inlet, British Columbia, Canada - JV7_2_23 | ecosystem: Environmental > Aquatic > Marine > Inlet | place: Canada: British Columbia | collected... | reverse complement strand
TCCAGATAATAAAACGCTTTTTCCATCAACCGCGAAACGACTTCTGCACCGGGTCCGAAACTGCGCGGGGCCTCGTGAACCACCACCACCCGGCCGGTCTTTTTAGCCGACTGGACTAAAAGCGCTTCATCCAGCGGTGAAATCGTCAGCAAATCGATCACCTCCGCCGCAATGCCGTCTTTGTTTTTTAGTTCAGCTGATGCTTCCAGCGTGGGCCGCATCATGGCCCCGTAAGAAATCAGGGTTAAATCCTTGCCTTCCTTAATGACCTGCGGCTGGCCGATGGGCAGGGTTTCCTCTGCATCGGGCACTTCTTCCCGAAAGGCGCGGTACAGCGCTTTGGATTCATAAAAAATCACCGGATCCGGATCACGAATGGCACTGACCAGCAATGCCCTGGCATTACGGGGCCCGGAAGGAATAACCATTTTAAGCCCCGGGGTATGGGCCCAATAGGCTTCACGGCTTTCCGAGTGATGCTCCAGCGCTCTGACACCGCCACCGTAAGGTGTTCGCAAAACCAGGGGAACGTGGTATCTTCCCCGGGAGCGCCAGCGCAAACGCGCGGCGTGATTTTCGATCTGGTGAAAGTTTTGATAACTAAAACCTGAAAATTGAATCTCACAGACCGGCTTAAGCCCATAGGCCGCCATGCCGATGGACATCCCGGCAATCGCAGATTCTGCCAAGGGCGTATCCAACACCCGTTGATCGCCGAATTGATCGATAAGACCATCGGTTACCCTGAACACGCCGCCGTCAAGCCCGACATCTTCTCCCAAAACAATAACACTGTCGTCTTTTTCCATTTCCTGCTGCAGGGCCAGATTGAGGGCCTGGACCATCGTCATTTTAGCCATGCTTGCCCTCCTCATCGATCTTAGATAGCTCGCGGGCTAAATCTGCTTTTTGTTCCTTTAAATAGGGGGGAATATCGGCGTAAGCATGATCAAACATTTCCATTGGATCGCCGAGTGCTTCCATCTGTTTTTCAGCCCGGTCTACGGCTGCCTGAATCTCGTCTAAAACTTCAGATTCTACCTGGTTGCGTTTCTCTTCGGAAAGCAATCCCTTATCCATGAGGTATTTCTCAAACCTTATCAGCGGATCGCGCTTGCTCCATTGTTCAACTTCTTCATCGCTGCGATAACGTTTGGGGTCGTCCGCGGTGGTATGCATCATCAAGCGGTAGGTGACGCACTCGATCAAGGTGGGTCCGCCTCCGGTTCGCGCTCTTTCGACAGCCTCCTGTGCAGCGGCATATACTGCCAGAATATCATTGCCATCCACCTGAATACCCGGCATTCCATAGGCAAGGGCCTTTTGGGCCAGGGTTTTGGAGCGGGTCTGTCTGGAAACCGGCAGCGAGATGGCCCAGTGATTATTCTGACACACAAAAACCACCGGAACCTGGAAAACTGCAGCAAAATTTAATCCTTCATGGAAATCTCCCTGGGAGGTTGCACCATCTCCGAAAAACGTCATGGCCACGTCATCTTTCTGGCGGTATTTCGCGGCCCACCCCAGTCCGACCGCGTGAATAATTTGAGAGCCCACGGGAACCGATATGGGCATATCATTTCGGTCCTCGGGAATATCGCTGCCCTCGTTATACCCGTTGTTGTAAATGATAATACTTTCAAGGGATCTACCGCGCCATAGCTCGGCCGCTGTTTCGCGGAAGGCCGGGACCATCCAATCACTGGAGCGCAAATGGGCAATGGTGCCGAGCTGTGCGGCTTCCTGACCTTTTATGGGCGGAAAAGTGCCGATGCGGCCCTGCCTTTGAAGATTCAGCATGCGTTCATCAAACTTGCGCCCCAATAGCATCGCCCGATGCAGTTGAAGAAGAACATCTTCGGAGATTTCCGGCTCGAGCTTTTTGTCCAGCTGTCCCTTTTCATTCAAAATGGAAAGGTATTCTACTTTTTCGGAAATAGTTATCTTTTTGCGCGGCATTGCATGACTCCTTCTTCTCTTTACTTTCGCCTGCTCAAATTCCCAAATTAATTATGGTGCGGATTTTAGCATAGTCAAGCGCTTGTAACGATAATTAGTTTAGGGGTCGGGGAGTTTTTTATTCAGAGCTTGTCATGCCCGCGCAGGCGAGAATCCAGAAATGTTCTGCTGAAAAAACTGGATGCCCGCCTGCGCGGGCATGACGGGAAAAACTCACCGGCCGCTCAATTAATTGATTCGAGAAGTCTTTAAAGAAGAAAAGACATTTTTGAGATGGCTTATAGTTAATGTCGCTTAAAGTCGGACTTTCATTACATCCGAAGCGGTTTTTCGGAGAATAGAATTAGGATGGTGCACGCCTGGGGACACAGGGGACAATATTTTGAGCTGTTCGGGCTTTTATTGGAAGGACATGTTCTGCCTGAAAACTATTCAACAATTTCAAGAATCGTACGTTTGTTTCGCTTGGCCGATGCTGCGCCCAATATGGTACGAATCGACTTGGCTGTACGCCCTTGTTTGCCGATAATTTTCCCCAGATCATCTTGGGCTACTTTGAGTTCCAATACGGTAGCCTGGCTTCCTTCGAGTGCTGTGACCGTCACCTGCTCAGGACTGTCTACCAATGCCTCCGCAATACGTTGAATCAGATCTTTCATTTCCATAAGCCCCTCCAATGCCGGTTCAACCTTTCGATGACTGTAAAATCTGGTTCAGCTTTTATCATTTAAAATGGAAACCATTTTACCGATCTTATTGGATTAACCCATATATCTTATTTTAGATACTATTTTAAAACATTTTTGTAAATTAGAAATAAGTCATAACTAAATTTTTATGGCAAACAAGATTTTTACAATTTTAGATGAAATGATTAATCGTAAGGAGTAAGTCATCATCTCGACCCACTAACAGGGCTGCCGGTTTTCAAATTCTTTTGCGCCTTGTTTTTTGCCTGTGGATGTCTATATTTTTTAGAACCCATCTCAAAAATGCGTCTAAGTGCCCAGGGCTGCGTTGTCCCGTGAATTGCAATACTCACGTACTCCGTGTACGCTCCGTTTTCAATTCACGAGACGCCTTACCCTGAACCCTGATCCACATTTTTGAGATAGGTTCTAGTCAACCGGATCAAAAAAAGATATTCATTCCTGAACCTTTTGAGTGCTGTATCGATTCAATGTGAAGCGAAAGGAGCAACCATGGATTTTGCAATCCCCCGCTCGCTATCCGAAGAGATGATAAGCTTTAAAAAATTTATCAAAGACCGCATCAAATCAGAGCTGCCGGGATGGTATCAACGCCAGGAGATACCCGCTGAATTTTTTTGCGAAATGGGAGCAGGTCGCTGGTATGGAATTGAGTCAAAAGAAGGCCGTCTGTTCAGAGGCTCCGCCTTAAGGGAAGCGTTAATTGCAGAGGAATTGGCAAAGGTATCACCGGGGGTCGCTGTGGCTGCACTGGCCCAGATCGATTTGGGACTGATGGCTCTGTTCCTGTTCGGCTCTGACCGTCTAAAGGAGCGCTATGGCAGCTCCGCTGTCAGGGGAGAGACGTTGATGTGTCTTGGCAACACCGAGCGTCAGGCCGGCAGCGATGTTGCCGGCATCGAAATGCAAGCCCTAAAGGTTAAAGGGGGCTGGCGGCTCAATGGCACAAAAGCCTATGTGACCAACGGATTGATAAGCGATCTGGCGGTGATTACGGCAGTATCAGATCCGCAGGCATCAAGAAACAACCGGCTGTCCATGTATCTGGTGGATCTGCAAGCCGAGGGGGTTAGGAAAAAAAAGCTGAATAAACAGGTCTGGATTCCGTCTGACCTGACCCGCCTGCAGTTTAGCGATGTGTTTGTCCCCGGCGATCATCTCCTGGGGAATCAGGCGCAAGGACTGCAGCAGGTGCTGACCGTATTCACCAACAGCCGGGTCCCCATTGCCGCTCTGACCCTGGGGACGGCTGTAGGCGCATTTGAACTGGCCCTTGAACATGCCGGAAAGCGTAAAATATTCGGCCAGACCATCACGGATTTCCAGGCAAAAACGTTTGAAGCGGCTGATTTCTATGCAAAAATTGAAGCAGCCCGTTTGATGCTCTGGAAGGCTTGCTGGAAAATCGATCAAAATAAAAATTTCAGGCAAGAATCTTCTCTGGCAAAATATCTGGCGGTGGAAATAGCCCGCAATGTGACCATCTGGGCAGCAGATATCTTTGGTGCTGCATCCGTCATCCAGGAACACCCCATTCACAAATTCCCCATGGATGCCTGGGCGTCGTCTCTGGGTGAAGGCACCCAGGATGTGCAAAAATTGGTGATTTTCCGTAATCTGATGAAGCGTTACGAATAGGGTCCATTATCGGTGGCCCCGATTCCGTTGCTTCTTGCTTCTGGTAACTGGCGTCTGGCTGCTGGCTCTTTGTGGGTTTCAGGTGTCAGTGTTCAACCCCGCCGCTGGCCTGAAAAGCGGCCAGTCTAATCTTAAAAGAAACTTTGTCCTTGGCTAGTTTCATATGACGGGTTAACTAAAAAATGAACATCGAACATCGAACATTGAACGCCCAACATCGAATAATGTATTCTGTCGATTTAAAAAAAGACTGAGCAACACGCGGCGCAAGCGCCTGCGCCTCCGGCCTGGAAGCCTACGGGCTGGAAGCGCTGCACGAGCGAAGCTACCCTTCGAAATTCGATTCGACTGAGCTCGTCGCAGGCTGCGGTTCGCTTGTTTTAAAATCGATAAAGCGTAGCGTCATCAATATTGGACGTTGGATGTTGGACGTTCGATGTTCGACGTTCAATCTGTTCACTGTTCCGGACAGGCGGAGTTTCATACGAGCACCGCCTCTGGCCTGAAAAGCGGCCAGTCTGGTCATCAAGAAACTTAATGTAGTTTCATATAAGGTGTCAGGCTGCGGGTCAATGACCTCAGACTATCAGCCAGCAGCGAGCAGCCAGACGCAAGTAGCCAGAGGCCAAAGGAGACTACGGAGTTAGGACGATTTTCCCCAGCTGCCCCCCCTGCTGCATAATCTCATATGCTTTGCGGCCTTCACTTAACGGCATCACCTGATCGATGACGGGTTTGAGATTACCGGTCCAGAGCATAGCGATGACATCCTTAAAATCCTGATGGGTTCCCATGGTGCTGCCGATCAAACTGATCTGTTTCCCGAAAATGAAGCGGATATCGATTTCAGTTTGGGGACCGCTGGTATTGCCGACAATCACAATGCGGCCGCCGCGCGCCAAGGCCTGCATGCTGGCAGTCAGAGTTGCTTTACCGACATTATCAACGATCACATCAACGCCCCGCTTGTCGGTCAGCTTGTATATTTCCCGTCCCCATTCGACCTGGGAGCGATCCAGCACAACATCGGCGCCCAGTGCTTTCGCCAGCTGTGCTTTTTTTTCATTGCTGGCTACAGCGTAGACAAATGCACCGGCAAGTTTGGCAATCTGGATAGACATGCTGTTAACCCCACCGCCGGAGCCCACAACCAGCACGGATTCGCCGGCACGCAACGCTGCTCGATGGATTAACATCCGCCAGGCGGTCAAGGTCACCAACAGAGGGGCTGCGGCATCCGGAAAATCCACATCATCCGGCATTGCTTCCAGGCTGCCGGCCGGAAGCACAATATATTCGGCGGCGCCACCACGCTGATGCTCGCCGAGTATGTGATACCCGGTGCTCACACAATCTTCGCCCCGCCCGGTATATTCATCTTCAAAAAAATTAACGCCCGGGTCGGCTACAACCCGCTGGCCCACTTGCCAGTCTGTAACCCCTTCTCCCAATTCAACTATCTCTCCGGCCACATCCGCACCGCACCAGTGGGGCATTTCCAGCTTAAGCCCGGGCCAGCCGCGCCGCACCCAGATGTCCAGGTAATTCAGGGCGGTCGCTCGCACCCGCACCTTGATCTGCCCGGGTCCCGGTTCCGGCTCCGGCACGTCCCCGTACTGAATGACATCCAGTTCGCCGTGCTTTTCAAAATAAAGTGCTTTCATGTCATCAACTCCTGTTTTTATGTGTATACTCCAAAATATTCATGTCCCGCACACAAAGCAAGCTTGGTTTAGGTTGAGCCCGTTAGCCCGTTGAGCCGGCTAAATAAGGGAAAAGCTCTAATTTTTTTAACGGACAAACGGGCAACGGGCTCAACCGGTTAACCAAAAAGGTGGCCAGCCACCTTTTATATGGAGCCAATGTCGAACGCCTCCCCCCAGGTCTCAATTAATTTGTCGGTCCGGTTGCGAAGACGCCTGGCAATAATACCGCTTAAGCGTTTCATGATGGTATAACCCAGGGTGTGGTCTTTATCAAACATGGCGTTCAGCTCGTCAGCCGGTATGGCGATAACCCGACTGTTTTCCGAACATTCGGCGTTGACGGTGCGCTTTGAAGGCCCCACAATGGAAGCCCACCCGAACACCTGCCCCGCAGTTACCGTATCAACAATAATTTCTTTTTCCTCGTCGACCATGGTGGCCTGGATGGCTTCTTCGTATTCGATATCCGTTTTTAAAACCTTGTCCTTAAAAACAAGGATCAAATCGATTTCTCCCTCCAAAAGACCATAAAAATGAGTCGCCGGCTCGTCAACATGAAAAATGACATCTTCAGCTTTAAATTCTAAAATTTCGCCTTTATTGGCGATCGTTTCCAGCGTATCGGGATCGACATCGGAAAAAAACGAGAACCCAGCCAATAAATTTTTCTGCGGCATATTAACCTCCTTTTGGTTGCTGCTTAACCTTGCGTTTGATCTGGCCCAGGCATTGGGTGATCGGGATTTCTTTGGGGCAAACCTCGGTGCACCGCCACATCGTTTTACACCCCCAGATGCCGTCTTCGGCGTCAATTTTTCTCAGGCGCTCTTCGGTTATGGTATCCCGTGAATCAAAAATATACCGAAAAGCGCGCAGCAGGGCGGCCGGACCGAGATATTCCGGCCTGGCGCGGTTAATCGGGCAGGCGGCTGTGCAGGAGGCACACAGGATACATCTAAGCGCCGGTTCAATAAACTCCTGATTTTCAGCCTGCTGGATAAATTCTTTATCCGATCCGTTTTTGCCGGGAATCAGGTAAGGCTGCACCTGCCGATATTTTTCGAAAAAAGGCTCCAGATCGACAATTAGGTCCTTAACCACATCAAATAACGGCAACGGTTCGATCACAAAATTATTTGCGGTTTTAAAATCATGAACGAGTTTCTGGCAAGCCAGCTCGATTTTTCCGTTGATCATTAACGCATCCGAGCCGCAGATTCCATGGGCACAGGAATAACGGTAGGCCAGCGTCGGATCTTGTTCCCACCTGATTTTGTTCAAACAATCCAGAATCTTGTCGGTCGGTTCGGCATCAACTGCATATTCCTGGTAGCGCGGCTTTTTATCTACTTCGGGATAAAATCGATAGACCGTAAAGTGACACTTCATCTTAATATTTCCTCTCCTTGGGCTCAAATTTGGTGATGGCGACCGGTTTGGTAAATATCTGCGGCCCCTTGGCTGCATCGTAAAGGGCCATCGTGTGGACCAGAAAATTTTTATCGTCACGATCCGGAAAATCTTCCCGGGAGTGGGCACCGCGGCTTTCTTCCCGTATCAGAGCACTCCGTGTAATGGCTTCAGCCAGATCCAGTAAATGACCCAACTCGACGGCATCTAAAAGGTCGCGATTAAAACAGCTTCCTTTGTCCTGAATGGATAGATTTTTATAACATGCTTTGAGCTCCTTAATCTTATTCAGCGCTGCCGTCAGACTTTCTTTTTGACGAAAAACAGACACGTTTTCCATCATGCTTTCCTGAAGCTCGGCTCGAATGGCACCGCTGGTTTCTCGACCGGTGCTTTGCATCAAGGCCTTAATCATTTCCGCGTCTTTTTTATCCGGTTTGGCGGGCAGTCTGGGCCGGGTAACCGATTGAACAAATGTCTTGATCTGCCTACCGGCCCGTCGCCCGAAGACCAGTGTGTCGAGCAGCGCATTGCAGCCCAGCCGATTTGCCCCGTGTACGGACACACAGGCGCATTCACCGGCCGCGTACAGTCCGGCATACGGTTTATTTTTTTCATCAACGATGACGCGGCCATCGGCATCCGTCGCAATGCCGCCCATCATATAATGGCAGGTCGGTTGAACCGGAATCGGCTCTTTGACCGGATCGACGCCGGCATAGGTACGGGCAAAGCTGGTAATTTCGGCCAGTTTTTTTTCAATGACATCCCGGCCCAGGTGCGTCAGATCCAGATGAAAATAGTCCTTCCCGTCTATTCCTCTGCCGGCGCGCATTTCGTCGAGCATGCAGCGTGATATCATATCGCGAGGTGCCAGATCCTTGATTACCGGTGCGTAGCGTTCCATGAAGCGTTCACCCGCGTTGTTCAGCAAAATACCGCCCTCCCCGCGGGCGGCCTCGCTGATTAGGATTCCCAGCTTATAGATCCCGGTAGGATGAAACTGAACAAATTCCATGTCCTCCAACGGAGCGCCGGCCCGATAGGCAATGGCCATGCCATCGCCGGTGCTGGCGAATGCATTGGAAGTCGTTTTGTAAATTTTACCGGCTCCGCCGGTGGCCAGCATTATGGCTTTACAATGGAAGGTATGCAATTTTCCGGTGGCCAGTTCATAGGCGACCACACCGCAACACTTCCCATTGTGAACAATCAAAGACAACATCTGAAATTCATCATAGAATTCAATGCCTCTTTGTAAGCTTTGTTCCCAAAGCGTGTCTAAAATGACTCTGCCGGTTCGCGTTGCCGCATAACAGGCCCGTTTGACCGGCGCTTCGCCATAATTGCGTGTATGTCCGCCAAAAGCTCTCTGGGCGATTTTACCTTCAGCTGTACGATTAAATGGCACCCCGAGGTTTTCCAGCTCATAGATCGCCCGGGGCGCATCCCTGACCAGAAGCTCGATGGCATCCTGATCTCCCAGGTAGTCACTGCCCTTAACCGTATCAAACATATGCCACTCCCAGTGGTCTTCTTCCTCATTGCCAAGTGCAGCACCGATTCCGCCCTGGGCAGCCCCGGAGTGAGAACGCGTCGCAAAAACTTTTGTCAGCACGGCGACATGAGCATCTTTCCCGATCTCGACCGCAGCGCGCAGTCCCGCCAGGCCAGCCCCCACAATGATCACATCATATTGATGTTTCATGCGTCACCTCATTCCTCAGTCAAGCGCGTTTTACAGCTGAAATTTTGATATGTTCAACTTCTCATTAATTTTCATGCAAGGTGTTAGATTTTAATTCCGATGAGCTATTGGAGCAGATATATACAAATGTTCAGATGAATGATTGGATAAGAAAAGAAAGTGCATTATTCCCCTTTGCTTATAGATCAACCATGCTGAAATTGTAAAGAATTTTTTGATTCAGGCGCCTGGCCTGCCGGGCAGGCATAATGCCCTTGACTTTGCTGAATCAATTGTTAATTGTATTAATATAAGACCCTGATATTAAATGCACAAACACTTGTCATTTCAGAATTACATCCATCTCAGCGGCTCATCATACTGAATCCAACGGGTTCCTTATCTATAGCGAAGGTTGATGCACCAGAATTTACGCTGTCAGCTGCGAGCCAACCGCCACATGTCGTGAAGCCATTTCGTCATTTGTGATTATAGAGTTTGAGTTCACCCTTATCTTGAAAAACGATGGGTTTTGAAGAAGTAGAGCATACGGCCGACAAGGCATTACGGATTTTCGGGAGCAACCTGACCGAATTATTGTTGAGTGCCGCCGAAGGCATGACGCATCTGATGGCAGCGGACGTCTCTGGGATTTCGACTGAAATCGAAAAATCCATTGAATTGGACGCCATCGATGCTGAGAGCCTGCTGGTGGAATGGCTGAGCGAATTGGCTTACTGGGCTGAAAGCGAAATGCTCGTTTTTAAAAAATTCAGGATCCAAAAGGTAACCGCCACCCATTTGCAGGTAAAAATATTCGGAGGGAAAACACACACGCTTGAAAAACATATCAAGGCGGTGACCTATCACAACCTTAAAATTATTAAGACTTCGCAAGGTTTGGAAGCAACAATTGTCTTTGATGTGTAATCCGCTAACCCGGACAAGCCGGTTGGAGCGAAGCGGAAATCCCGGCTTATCGGGGAATTGAAAATTGAATATTGCAAATTGAATATTTGTGGATGTCGCTCGCGCAGCGCAGGCGCTCCCGCAGCGCCAGCGCTTGCGCGGCGTGTGCGCCGCGTGTCGCTCCGTCATTTTAAAAATGGAAAGAATTCCTTAAATATTCAATATTCAATCGACAATATTCAATCGTTACAAGACAGTAAAAATATTCCAATACAATTTTTTTGCCACAAAATGCACAAAAATAACAACTAAGGTACAGGGGACAAAATGGTTCAGAACCATGATTTTAAGCAGCTTGAGAGGCATTTATTTGAAATTCCGGCCGCATTTCGCAAAGACATGCGCGTCCCGGCACGCTTTTATGCGGATGAGGAGCTCTTAAAAGGCATCATCACGGATAACAGCCTGCAGCAACTGATCAATACGGCCACCCTGCCCGGCATCGTAAAATATGCACTGGCGATGCCGGACATTCATCAAGGATACGGCTTTCCCATTGGCGGCGTGGTGGCGACCGAACTGCCGGATGGGATTATTTCCCCGGGCGGAGTGGGTTATGACATCAACTGCGGCGTACGGCTGCTGGGCACGCATCTAAATCAGGATGAGATCAGACCCTATCTGGAAAATTTGGCCAGCATTCTTTATTCGAACTGCCCCAGCGGTGTCGGCAAGGGCGGCAACATTAAGCTGAAGGCCGACGAACTGGACCAGGTGTTAACTGCCGGTGCCAAATGGGCAGTAAAACGAGGATACGGCGCGGAAGCAGATCTTGAGCGCACAGAAGAAAGCGGCTGCCTGGCAGGAGCGGATCCGGAAAAACTCAGCCAGCGAGCCAAAGACCGGGGCAAAGGACAGGTCGGCACCCTGGGCGCGGGCAATCATTTTATCGAACTTGATGTTGTACACAAGGTTTTCGATGACAGTGCGGCTCAACGAATCGGCCTCTCCCAAGGTCAAATTGCGGTACAAATTCATTGCGGCTCGCGCGGCCTAGGGCATCAAGTTTGCGGCGATTACGTTAGACGATTTCAAAAAACAATTGCCAAATACGGACTGAACCTGCCGGATCGGGAACTGGTCTGTGCACCGCTGAGCAGCCCCGAAGGACAGGATTACCTGGCCGCGATGAAGGCAGCGGCGAACTACGCATTTGCCAACCGCCAGGTGCTTACCTTCCATATCCGAAACAGTTTCGAGCAGGTACTGGCCGGCAAAGTCTCGAATCATCACGTCTTCCAGATCTATGATATTGCCCACAACATGGCCAAAGTCGAAACGCACCGGATAGATGGGAAACAGGTCCAGCTGTGTGTTCACCGCAAAGGGGCGACACGGGCATTCGGGCCCGGTTCACCTGAACTGCCGCCCGTTTACCGAGATATCGGACAGCCCGTGCTGGTTCCCGGCTCAATGGGGACTTCATCCTGGGTTTTGGTCGGTACCGAAAGATCGATGGCGCAAACCTTTGGATCGACCTGTCATGGTGCTGGGCGGACAATGAGCCGCAAAAAAGCCAAAAAAACCATCCATGGGGCAACATTGCGTGAGGAACTCGAGGGTCGCGGTATCCACGTGCTTGCCGGCAGCATGTCCGGTCTGGCTGAAGAAGCACCCAAAGCCTATAAGGATGTAGACCGGGTTGTCGAGGTTGTGCACAGCGCGGGTATTGCGAAAAGGGTGGCGCAGCTCAAGCCAATAGCCGTCATCAAAGGCTGACGGCTCCGTAAAAAGCCCATTTTCTGCGTTGCGCTACATCCTGCGTCATCAAACTTTTTTAGCCACATATAAAAAGGGAGGAAAAGAGCCATGAGAGTACAAATGAGAACTATCCTTTGCGCCACGGACTTTTCCGATTTTTCCAATCTTACCATACCTTATGGTGTTGCGCTGGCCAAAGAATTCGATGCCAAATTGTACATCTGTCATGTTATCGATTTATCCTCTATTGCGATCTATGGCGAATTCCAGCTAAATCCGGTCGATCAGCAAAACCGCATTAGAAAGCAGGCCGCCGAGCAATTGGATCACATCATCGGTGAACAGCCTGTCAAATGGGAACCCTTGATTACCGTTGGCCACACAGCCGATGAAGTATCCCGTCTGGTTGCAGAAAAGGGAATTGATCTGGTCATTGCCGCCACCCGTGGCCGCTCCGGCCTTAAGCGCTTTATTTTGGGGTCGGTTACCGAACGCCTGATGCGCGTGCTGTCGTGCCCATTGCTGGTTGTCCACAGCCCGGAGCACGAATTTGTCAATCCGATCAGTCAGGAGATCCGCCTTAAAAAAATTCTGGTTGGATGCGATTTCTCACCTGATTCCGATCTGGCGTTTCAACATGCATTAAGCCTGGCCCAGGAATTTGAGGCGGACCTGCATCTGACCCATGTTATCGAGCCTTCCGTATCCAGTGAACTGCTTAAACCGGACAAAGCGCTGAGCGCCGAAATTCAGCAGGGGCTGCACCAGCGTTTTACCGAAAAGCTTATTGCCATGGTTCCCGAAGACGCCCGCAACTGGTGCACTCCGGAAACCCGTATCCTGGAGGGGCGGCCTTATGAAGCGCTGGTGCAGTACGCTAAAACCAATGCGATGGACATGATTGTTTTGGGGGTTCGAGGACACGGGCTGGTTAAAACGCTGTTTTTAGGCTCGACCACGGATCGGGTGGTGCGTCAGTCATCCTGCCCCGTTCTTTCAGTGAGCACCAAGGCTCAGAATGACTAAATAGGGATTCAACGCAATTTGTTTCATGAGTTTCAATTTACTTATACCGTATCGGGGCGAATATTTAGAACCCATCTCAAAAATAGGATTTTGGTTCAAGATCGCGGCGGGGCCGAGTTTCCCCGCTGAGCGGGATTTCCCGCCTGATCAAATACGCTTTGTGGGTCGCAAACCGGAGGCATACTGTTGTATGTCGAGGATTTGAAACGTGGCACCAACAAAGATATTGGACCAAAAGACATTTTTGAGATGGGTTCTATTAAATATTCAAACAAGGCAATTGATGCCCGGCTGTCCCACTCCCTCGGTCCAAGGGCTCTGCCGACAATCCTTCCCTCTTTATCAAGAACAAAGGTGGTCGGAAGCGCATTGACGGCAAATCCGGTGGCGACTTCTCCATTAGAATCCAGGAGCGCGGTAAACGACAGCCTCCTTTTTTCGAAAAACGCTTTTACCTGGGCATCGGATTCCTGCAAATTAACCGCAACCATCACAAAATCCTTATCTTTTAGCCTGCGATGCAATTTTTCCATAGACGGCATCTCAACCACGCATGTCGGGCACCAGGTGGCCCAAAAATTCAGAAACACAATCTTGCCGCGGAGATCAGACAGGCTGACCGTGTTGCCGTAAACATCTTTTAGCTGAATTTCAACCGGCCGGGTAATATGCGGAATTTTAAGAATCCCAATATTACCGAATAAGCGGTCCAATTCCTGATTTTGAGATCCAGCGGTTGCAACAAAACCGCTATAAAATAGAAGCAGCGCAATACCGGCAGCCACAACCAGAATAATAGACAGTAAAACTGTTTTAAATGATACTTTTTTTATCATCAGTACTATATCTAAAGAGAACCCATCTCAAAAATGCATCTAACGCCCAATAGCTGCGTTACCGACCTCCTCAAAATGCTCACATACGATCGTGTATGCTGCGCTTTTTCGTCGGCCGGCGCCTTGCTCTTGTGCGTGACCTACTATTTTTGAGATAGGTTCGATATAAATGTTTGCGCACATATAGTGTCATGTCCCACAAAAATGTTACAAAAGTCATGCAGTATATTTAAGTCCGGTTGAGTTCTTTAAATGCCTATGGTTTCAGGTTCAAAGGTTCAGAGGTTCAGGGTTCTGGTCGCTGGTGGTGGTTGCCGGTCATTGGTTTCCGGCAGCCGCGGAGGGCTGCCCTACGCTCCGGTTTTCATCTGACCTCTGCCTTCGGCTCGACTGCCTTCGATAAACTACATTCGGCCTGAGCTCATGTCGAAGGCTGGCCCTGAGCTTGCCGATGGGAGCGCGTCGCAGGCGGTTATTTAACCTCTGAACCTGGAACGTTGAACCTATGAACCGGGCGACTGACACCTTAAATAAAACCGTGTTTTGTAAATTACTTACGGGACACAACAATAGAATATAACACTTACCATGAAGCTCACGCAGGACACAAAGAAAAAATCAGGCGTTGGTGATTGACACGCCTGTTTCGTATAGTGTCCCCGGTCAAGATATGCGGTGCCCGTATTCTTTTTCAACCAGAGTAATCACCTCATCAATGCTCATACCCTGCTGAAGCTTTCTACGAATAAAGTCTTTTTCTTCTTTTGCGCCCCGGGACATGTCACAGGTGCAGTCAATCAGGAAAAGTTCTCCACATTGGCCGCAGGCGCATCGAAAATTGGCAGCCACCAGCCGGACCTGGCCCGCGAGGTCGGAGTTTGCTTCTGGTGCCGGCTGATAATTCGGGGCACTCGTACTGATGCGGGGCGCCGGCGAAAAAATTGCTTTAAGCATAACGCCCCCTGCGAAAAAAATGGCGACGAGTGCCACAATCATCCAGTAGGAAGGTTGCCAACCAGCGGGTATAGCTTTTGGTTGAGCCGCGGGTCTTTTTTTCTTCTTTTTTCGTTTTGGCATCTTTTATAACTCCTTTTTAATTATCCTCCACCAGCCTGCCATCGGACACCTGCATGATTCTGCGGGCATAGCGCGCACATTCCGGACTGTGTGTCACCATAATGATGGTCATGCCCTCGGTGTTCAGGTTTTGCAGCAATTCCATGATTTCAGCAGTGGTTTTGGTATCCAGGTTGCCGGTGGGCTCATCTGCCAGCAAAACCGGAGGTTCGTTGACAATGGCCCGGGCGATTGCCACGCGCTCTTTTTCCCCACCGGAGATCTGATTGGGCAGGCGATCCGCTTTATCAAGCAGCCTCACCTGGGATAGCGCATCTTCAACCATTGTGCGTTTTTGACTTTTGCCTTTCTTTACGATGGTCAACGGCAACATGACATTTTCGAAAACCGTAAGATAGGGCACCAGGTGAAAACTCTGAAAAATGAAACCCAGAAATTCCCTGCGAAAATCCGCCTGTTTCTCCTGGCCCAGGCTGTAAATGTCGATATCATCAACCGCAAACCGGCCGGATGTCGGGGCATTCATTGCCCCCATTATGGAAAGCAAGGTTGATTTACCGGCGCCGGATTCTCCCATGACACCGATAAATTCACCCGACTCGATCTGAAAGCTGATATCTGAGACAGCCGTAACAATTCCTTCACCGCTGCCGTATGTCTTATTAATATTTTCTGCTGTAATGTAACTCATAAATAAGGACTCCTTCTTAAATGCCTAAAGTTCAGAATTTCAATCCATTTTAATTTTAGCTCATTTTAGCTCACTTTAGAGGCTGTCCAATAACTCGTTTCCCCTCCCTTGACGGGAGGGGATCAAGGGGAGGGTGAATGGATAAGACGCTGATTCCATTTCTATTTTATCACCCCCACCCTAACCCTCCCCCGTCAAGGGGGAGGGATTTGTCAGGTTTTCCGGGGTTATTGGACAGCCTCTTTAGGCATTTTAGCTCACTTGCTGCTAAAGTTTGAAAGGCGTCATTGAGCTATGGTATCGCCATAAAAAATTCTAGCCGGTTTTACGATCACAAGGCCCTCAGCGCTTCAGTGGGATCAAGCCGGGAGGCAATGATGGCCGGATAGGCACTTGAAACCAGGCCGAGTAGCAGCGCCAGTATAAAGGCCCCGGTTGCTAACTCAAGGTTAAAAGGCACAAATCCGGAGTGGCCTTCAATAAAAAAGAGCACTGCCGCCTTGGTAACTCCCCAGCCCAGCAAATATCCGAGGATGCCGGCCAGCCCGGAAACAATGGCGGCTTCCACGAATACGATTTCCATGACATGGCGTCTGCGAAACCCGATGGCACGAAAAATACCGATTTCATCGGTACGCTCTCTGACGCTGCCCATCATGGTCACCAGAACAACAAGGCTGCCGATCAGAAGAATCACGCCGGAAATTCCATATGAAAACTTTTTAAATTGCCCCAGGGCCTCCATACGGCCTTTTACCACCTGCTGAATGGCCATCACCTTGGCTCCCGGAACCGCATCGGAAATCTGCTTCACCATGGCTTCTATCGGGCAGTCCTGGCACAGTGCGGCCACTTCGGCCATTGAAACCCGTCCGTTTTTATCAAACAATGACTGAGCGGTGCTCAGCCGTGTGAATACCAGTTGGTCGTCCTGGGACCCGGTGGGCAGTAAAATGCCCGATACGGCAAAGTCCCGACCTTTAATCTGCAAGCGGTCTCCCGTGCCCAGATTCAGGATACGGGCTGCCTCGGCACCTAAAATGACACCGTTTTCATCGGGCTCCTTACCCTGCAACTGCCACCAGGGTTTCAAAATCCCGGATACTTTGAAATCGACACCTGCCAGCAGAACTTTATGCGAATTCACATTGGCGACTCCCAGCACTAACGGGCCCAGGGCTGCGATATTACGGGCATTTTTAATGGAATTCACCCGTGCCAGCTCTTCCTGGCGGATTTCTTGCATCTCAAAAGACACACCACCCAGTGAAAGCCCGCCGTAGGTGAGTGTCAGATTCTCGGTTTTGGGAACGATCAAAATGTTGGCACCGTATTTTTCAAGCTTATGATTGATATCGCTGGTTGTGGCCTCAACAAAGCTGATGATTCCAACAACCGTAGAGACACCGATCACCAGCCCCGCCAGAACAAAAGATGCTTTGCCTTTCCGCCGGAGCAGGTTTTTAACTGATATGTGTTTAAGTGTCATCGTTTTCCCTCAATAAAATTTTATCTATTATTTTAAGTAGAGACCCTTCTTTTTCTTTATATTCAGCTTAAACCTTCCCTGCAAAATTAAAATACTGCCGGCCGTCCAGAATATCTTTAACTTCAATGACGACTTTTCCATTTTCGAATTTGCGGTTCAACGGCGCCGGGTTGCACCCGCCTTTGACTTCATTGACCAGAACGGAAGCGAATTTACGGCCGCAATTGCGACAGACCATATAATCCCCTTCCTGATAATAGCCTTTGCCCGCCGGCCAGCAGACATCACAGGCATCAAAGGCAGCCCGAATGATGCCGTCTGAGCTTTTGAGAACAAAGTATTTGATATTGAATTCGCCGGCCACGTGTTGAAAATGCCGGGCCTTGCCGTCTTCAAAAAGACTTGCCGGAAGGCTGATCTGAGAGGCGTTATTTTCAGATGTAAATGAAGCGGCCACAGGTGCGGTCTCCGAACGATCATAGCCGGCATAATATATTCCGCCACCCACGATGAGCACCGAGCATACGATTGCTACGATAAGCGGCAGGCGCCCTTTTTTTTCAGTACCCAGAACCTCATCTTTTTTGGTCTGCCGTTTTTCGAGCGTCATTTTTTTGTTGCGGGAATTCGCTGATTGATTCCTTTTTTTTGATTCAATGTTTTTTTTATTTCCTTTTGACATGATAGGCTTCTCCTTCATTTCATTTTATTTAAAATTTTCGCATGGTAATCCCTTTTGAGAAATGGTGCTCAGATCAAAAATCCAGGAACGCAAGGGTCAGCGATAATAGGCTTTTTTATACCTGAGTCCGATAAAAATTATTTCAATTTTGCTTTTTCAAAGGAAACCAATATAACGCATCAGCCCTCACTTATCCTTTTCTCAGTTTGAGGATAAGTGTATGCTGCAATAAAGATGCAACCAGAGCTAAGCCGACAGGAAAGATGAACCCTGCACCTCAAGGGTTCAACACAAAATAGAGAGGGTTTGTAGGTAGATGGGTGGGGCTTTATTTATTTTACCGGCAATGAAGCGCCGGTTAGATTGAGTTGCTCGGAAATTGTCTGTTGCGATATTGCTGAAGACAAATCCCATCCCGATCGGATCGGGGACCACCGTCTGGTGGCTTGTCATGGAACACTCAGGGATCTTGATCTCAACAGTTGTGGCCATTTCACAGCTGTTTTCCATGGTCCCGGAACAACAATTCGGTGCAGCCAGACTTGCTGATCCCAGCGCGGTATGCTGAAGTACCTTTGCCATCTCAAAGGCGCATTTAGCTGCGCAATCAGAATAGCCGAAAGCTCCTGATAGAAGCACTGTAACGCTAAATAGAAATGCTATGGTTATGGCAATAGATTTTTTCATATTCAGATAAACAATTCCTAGCTTTTTAGTATAGTATAGATCTGCGGTTTTTCTGTCAAGATAATTTTTGCTTGAGCTATTGATAATGATATGGCCTTCTCGGTTAAGGATCTTTACAAGGCATGTGTTCATATATATATTTACCAAAACGTTAAGTTCGTATAGGGAAGTTGCGGTTAAAACTGAGGACCCCATTATCATAAGAAAGGAAGAAAAATGAGTTACGATTTTAATGCAGACGAGGTTTTTGAAATGGCCCAGCAGATGGAACGAAACGGCGCCAAGTTTTATCGCGATGCCGCCGAAACCGCCGCGGATTCTTCAAATAAAGAGCTGTTAATCGGTCTTTCAAAAATGGAAGACGCCCACGAGAAAATCTTTGAGTCCATGCGGGCCGATTTAACGGCAGCCGAAAAAGCATCAACGGTGTTTGATCCGTCCGGTGAAGCATCTCTTTATCTTCGGGCTCTGGTGGACAGCCGTGTTTTTTTTAAAAAGGAAATCGATGTGACATCCATGGTGGAAATTCTCAAATCGGCGATCGAAGCTGAAAAAGACTCCATTGTTTTTTATCTGGGCATGAAAGAGGCTATCCCGCAAAATTTGGGCAGAGATCGCATCGAGACCATTATCAAAGAGGAGATGGGACATATTCGGGTGCTGACTAAGGAACTGGTCGCTCAGACCAGCTAAAACTGGTTTCAATACTCTCATCTCCTGCCCGATGGCAGTGTTGCTATTCGGTTCAAAATGCTCACGTACTAGCGTGTACGCTCCGCTTTTGAACCGAATCGCGCCTTGCCCTCAAACAGGATTTAAAAGTCTTGAAACCAGTTTTACTTCAGGTAATCTATGTTTTGATAATTGAGGTACCGAGGCAAATAAATGCTTAAAGCACCTGAAACGGGTGCTTTTTTTATTAGAATCCATCTCAAAAATAGGATTTTGGTTCAAGATCGCGGCGGGGCCGAGTTTAAAACCGGAGGCATACTGTTGTATGTCGAGGATTTGAAGCCAGGCACCAACAAAGATATTGGGCCAAAAGACATTTTTGAGATGGGTTCTAGATATCTTTGCCGTATTCGGCCAAATCTTCAATCCCCTGGCGATCCAGCAGCGTAATCTTGGGGCCCTCTACGCGAATTAAATTTTGCGCGGACAGCTTGGCAAAAATTCGGGACAATGTTTCCGGAATGGTGCCCAGGAGGCTGGCAAGCTGGCCCTTTGATACATTTAAAGAGACCGCATCCCCGGCATCCTGCTCCTCTGAAAGATATATCAGGTAAGAGGCCAGGCGTGCCGGAATTTCTTTGAGGGACAAATTTTCAATTTGAGCCGCAAACTGGCGCAGTTTTTTTGACATAATCGCCAACAGATTCAACGCCAGGGAGGGATTGGCCGTCACCAGATCAACAAAGACGCTTCTGGGAAAAAAAAGAAGGCGGCTTTTCGCCAGGGTTTGCGCGTTGGCCGGCAATTGTTGTCCGGTAAAAACCGTTACTTCTCCAAAAGACTGCCCGGCTTCGAATATATGCAGGATCTGCTCTTTGCCCTCCGACGAAACTTTATAAATTTTGACCCGGCCGTCAACAACAACAAAAAACCCTTTGGTTTCATCTCCTTCTGAAAATATGGTCTGCCCTTTGTTATACTGCTTTTCAACCGCAATTTGCCGGATGGCGTTTAGCTGGTCATCGGGCAGACCATTGAAAAGGGGAATCGCCGAGATTATATTAAGAATATTTTCCATAATCTATTTTTTGCATCCATTTTTGATTTAAGTCAAGGTATTAAGCGCATTCATCCATTAGATTAGAATTTAAATTGGCCATTTACAACAATCAATGGACAATGGCCTCTGAGCGCATTTATCAAAAGGAAAAAATTATGAAATGCCCTGGACAAGATACCCAATACTGGAAACCTGGCGCAATTTTTGAAGCCAAGTGCCCGAAATGCGGTGTTGCGGTGGAATTTTTTAAAGACGACACCACCCGCAAATGCGGTAAATGCGGCCACCGCTTCGTGAATCCGGATATGGATTTTGGCTGCGCGGCTTACTGTCCGTATGCCGAGCAGTGTATCGGGGATTTGCCGCCGGAGCTGATCGCGCAAAAAGAAGATCTGCTCAAAGACCGCGTGGCCATTGAAATGAAGCGCTATTTAAAAAGTGATTTTAAACGCATCGGTCATGCCAGCCGGGTGGCCCGTTACGCCGAGCGCATCGGTAAAAAGGAAAAAGGCATGCTGGCCGTCATATTAACGGCAGCGTATTTGCACGATATCGGTATTCACGAGGCTGAGAAAAAACACGGCAGCACGGCCGCCGAATTTCAGGAAGCAGAAGGGCCGGCCATCGCCAAGTCTATATTGGAGAAACTGGGGGCCAAAGAAGAATTAATCGCTGAAGTTTGTGATATCATCGGGCACCACCATCATCCGCGTTCCGACGACAGCATCAATTTCAAAGTCGTCTACGATTCCGATCTTCTGGAAAATATCGATGAAAAGCAAAAAAAAGCACCCAGGAGCAAAGAAGAAATTGAAAACTTGATCGAAAAATCATTTCTGACCGACAGTGGACGCGAAACGGCCCGAGAGGTGCTGCTGGACGAATAACGTTTATACCTTAATTTTGCATGAAAATAGATGAGAGGAGAGACATATGAAAACCGTACGTAAAATTATCGAAATTGACGAAGAACTCTGTGACGGATGCGGCAACTGTGTACCGTCCTGTGCCGAGGGCGCTTTGCAGATCGTCGATGGCAAAGCTCGTGTCATCGCCGACCTTTATTGCGACGGACTGGGTGCCTGCTTAGGAGAATGTCCAATGGGCGCTCTTAAAATCATTGAGCGTGAGGCCGACGAATTCGATGAGGAAGCCGTTGAAGAATTTCTGGCCAAACAAAAGCAAACAGAACACATCCAGGAAGCTCCGGCTTTTTCCGGCGGATGTCCTTCCGCCAGGCTCCAGAGTTTTGCATCACCGGAATCCACCTCGGCGCCCTCACCCTGCCAGGCAGCCAATAAACCGGCCGCCTTCGAGGAAACAGAATCAGCCCTTTCTCATTGGCCGGTGCAGATCATGCTGGTCCCACCGACAGCGCCGTTTTTAAAGGGTGCGGATCTGCTGGTCCTGGCCGATTGTGTACCGGTGGCGTTTCCAACGGTTCACAGGGATTTTCTGAAAGGTAAAGCCGTTATGATGGGCTGTCCGAAATTCGATGATGCCCAGCATTACATTGAAAAATTTGCTCAGATCTGCAAACAATCGGGTATCAAAAGCATCACCGCGCTCGTCATGGAGGTGCCCTGCTGTTCCGGCTTACCCATGATTGTGAAAAAAGGTATGGAATTGTCCGGTGTACAAATACCCATGGAAGAAGTGGTCATCAGCACCAGAGGAAAAATCCTGCAGCGACATCAGGTTCAAGCTGCATGAATGTAAAATAGGCTTAAGGCGCAGGGCTTAAGGCTCAAGGCAACAAAAGGATGAAATCATTTTTTTGCCTTGGGCCCTGCTCCGCATGCCTTGTGCTTGATATCACCTTCCACCTTCTGCATTCCGAAATCCACCTTCAAAAAGCCTGTCATCTGACATCTGTCTTCTGCCATTTGTCCTCTGTCCTCTGTCCTCTTTTTGTCTTATGAGACAATTGTGTTTCAAAAATTATTCTGAGACCATATTGCATTGCCCTTTTTATTATGATATCCAGACATTATCCTTACAACGCACTGATATCCCGTTAAATCATTGTCTGTTCATGTATCGCAATGACATAAAGTGCATAGCAGCTAAACAGGTCCAGGATTAACGCACATTTCCGCTCAACCTCTGATATTCGTCTATCTAGCCGGCATAGCCCAGAAAATGGAGCTTTGTTTTCCTCATGGCACAGAATTTGAAAACTGTATGCAGGGTGTTTCAATGAAGTTGCCTGTTTTCCCTCCTGAGGGGAAAGGGGACCTCAAATTCAGCCGGGGAGATAATGCTGTGAAACCTTGCAATTTTCATATTATCAAGACGTTAAGCCTGGTGGAGGAAATGATGGAGCTGGCAGACCGGGGGGATGCCGATCGTGAAGATAACGGTTGCGGCATTCTCTACGGCGTTTTAAGGGATTCTGCCTACAAATTAAAAAAACTGGCCGAAGAAGAAAAACAAAATCATATGACCAAAGGCTGGTGGCAAGAACAGCAGTAATCCATTCAGCTTATTTACGCATTAATCTATAACGTGACGGAGGCACATAAATGGGAAAATTAAAGGGGACCCAAACTGAAAAGAACATTCTGACGGCTTTTGCAGGCGAGTCTCAGGCCCGCAACCGTTATACCTATTTTGCAAGCCAGGCAAAAAAGGACGGATATGTACAAATTCAGGAAATTTTCACGGAGACCGCCGATCAGGAAAAAGAACACGCCAAAAGATTATTTAAATTGTTGGAAGGCGGTGAAGTCGAAGTTACCGCAGCATTTCCGGCAGGAGTTGTCGGCACCACCCAGGATAATCTGAAGGAAGCCGCTGCCGGCGAAAATTATGAATACACCGACATGTATCCTGGATTTGCAAAAATCGCTGTAGAAGAAGGTTTTGGCGAAATCGCTGAAATATTCAAAGCGATTGCTGTGGCTGAGAAACAGCATGAAAAGCGTTATCTGGCGCTTGCGGCAAATATCGCAAACGGTATGGTTTTTAAAAAGGACCAATCGGTTGTCTGGCGCTGCCGAAACTGTGGTTATCTGCATGAAGGCGACAGTGCGCTGGAGGAATGCCCGGCATGCGCCCATCCGCAGGCGCATTTTGAGCTGCTGGGTGAAAACTGGTAAAACTTGCTTCTAAGCCTTAGACGCAAGTTTGAAAATTAATTAAAATAAGCGTTATTAATCTACCTTGGCAGTGAAACAAGTTTTAAGTAATATTCGATAGGACTTTCTCACGATTATTTGGGTTAACAATCAAAAAAGAACAAAAGGAGGATACAATGGCAGAACGATTGGAAGTTTATAAGTGCGAGGCCTGCGGGAATATTGTTGAGGTTCTGCACGGCGGCGGCGGTGAACTGGTATGCTGCGGGGACCCCATGGTGCAACAGGTTGAAAATACCGTTGATGCGGCCAAAGAAAAACATGTTCCGGTTATTGAAAAAGTTGATGGCGGCGTTAAAGTAAAAGTCGGCGATGTTCCCCATCCCATGGAGGAAGAGCATTATATTGAATGGATTGAAATTATCGTAGACGGCAAAGCCGACCGTCAGTTTCTCAATCCCGGCGAAGCGCCTGAAGCCGTGTTTAAGATTGAATCGGAAAATGTCACCGCCCGCGAATATTGCAATCTTCACGGTCTGTGGAAAGGATAACGGCCATGTTAACTGAAAAAATGCAAAAAGCGCTCAACGGCCAGCTGAATGCGGAGCTTTATTCTTCTTACATGTATCTGTCAATGAACGCCTATTTTAAATCTGTTAATTTGGACGGCTTTGCCAACTGGATGTATTACCAGGCACAGGAAGAATTAGAACACTCCATGAAGTTTTATGACGTTATCATCCAACGGGGCGGAAAGGTTCAATTGATGCCGGTAGAGGCCCCGCCGACGGAATGGGATTCTCCTATGGCTGTCTTTGAGGCCACCTTAGCACATGAGCAGAAAGTTACCGGTTTAATTAATGACCTGGTGGAAATCGCCAATGAAGAACGCGACCATGCCACCCATATTTTCCTGCAATGGTTTGTTTCCGAACAGGTTGAAGAAGAAGATAATGTCGGCGGTGTTTTAGAGCAACTCAAACTGATGGGTGAAGCACGGGGCGGTCTGTTTATGATCGATCGTGAACTGGCCAAGCGCAGCCCGTCAGGAGGTTCCAAAAAATCGAACTCGAAATAAGGAGGTATGACAATGGCCAGCTGGAAATGCTCGAATTGTGGGTATACTTTTGATGCCGATGCCCACCCCAACGAGTGCCCGTCCTGTCATGAAAAATGCGAATTTTTAGACAATACCTGCTACACACCGGATTGTACGGCAGAAGGCACCGATAACAGAATTGCCAGTCCCAAAAAATAATTTTTTCTGACGATAGCTGTCTGAAAAGCTTATTAGAGCACTTAGTTTTGAATTCTTTGCATTTTATGAAAAAACTTTTTTATCACGAAAGCACGAAAGGAAAAAAACACGAAAGAAAAGAAAAATTTCGTGCTTTCCAGATTTCGTGTTTTCGTGATTAATCATTTTTGGTTATGGCTTGTTCGGGCTAGGTTCAAAATTAAAATGTAGCTAAGGAGACCACCATGCCTAAAGCACTGATCGTATATGCCACACGAACGGGAGAAACCCAGCAAATTGCGGATCTAATTGCCGAAGGAATTCGATTTTCAGGCCACGAAGCCGAAGTGGTAGACACCAAAAACATCAAAAGTGAAGCTGATCTTGAAGGCTTTGATGCCTATGTGTTCGGGTCATCCACCTATCACGGTGAAATGCTGCAGGCCATGAAGACTTTTCTTTTTATAGCCGAAAAAGCAAACCTTGAAGGCAAGCCCGGCGGCGCTTTTGGTTCTTTCGGATGGAGCGGAGAAGCCAACGATCGAATTTTTGATACGATGAAACATATTTTAAAAATGGATATCGTTGGGGATACTCTGCGCTTAAAATCGAGCTCCCTGGACGGCGGCTTACAGATGGCCCAGGACTATGGGAGAGAAATTGCAAAGAAGCTCGGATCTTAGCAATGACAAACTCCGGTGAGCCGGAACAAAAAATGATTCTTTCATCACGAAAGCACGAAAGAACAAAAACACAAAAAGGTACAATTTTCGTTTTTAAGGAACTATAGCAGCAAAATATCTAACATTAGATGGAGGTTATCATGGCCGACACAACATCGACACCACAGCATTGCCCGGGTTATCAAAACTTTAAAACCCTCAAATCATTCACATGCAAATGCCCCAAATGCGGTCAGGTCAAAGAAATCTTTTCAGATGAATTTGAGCGAGCGCATACCTGCAACGCGTGCAACGAACCCATTGACTTTTCCCAGTGTCAACTGGAAGGGGAAGGTAAAAGTATTTCTCCACGCTAACAGGCTGAGCATAAATTGACGGATTCAAAGTTCAATCTGCCGGTGTTGACCGGAAAGCATTTTATTCTATCATCGGGCAAGCCCGTATACAGATTCGCCGGAGGGGCTTTAGCCACGTTTGTTCAGTCATTACCGTAAAAGATGCGATGTCGAATGTGAGATCGTCGATGAAAATTAGAATTCTTCTGCTTCTGGGTGCCGGATTGCTGTTTTTTGCCGCGGGTTCGGTTGTATTAAGTGGCACTCCGGTTGAAAATAAGGGTGCCGCAGAAATCAAACTGCCGGGTGGCAAACGCGGACTTGTTCCGTTCCCCCATCACAAGCACCAGGATAAACTTGGCGACTGTGATATCTGTCATTCTGTTTTTCCTCAAAAAGCCGGCATTATCAAAGAGCTTAAAGCTCAGGGCAAATTAAAAAAGAAGCATGTCATGAACAAGCTATGCACCAAATGCCACAAACAGAGGAAAAAAGAAGGTATCAAAGCAGGCCCCACGACCTGCGCAAAATGCCATATTAAAGAAAAGAAATAAGGATTGGTTTTTATGCTGGTGCTTGGCTTTCAGGGAAGTCCGCGGAAAAAGGGAAACACATCCTTTTTACTGACAAATTTCATGCAGGCAGTTGAAAAATTGGGTGCTCAGACCCGCATTATTGAGGTCACCCGGAAAAATATCATCCCCTGCAAGGAATATGTGGTCTGTGAAAGAAAAGGCTACTGTCCGATCGATGACGATGTTAAAAGCGAAATTTATCCATTGATCCGGCAGGCTGAAGTCGTCGTGCTGGCCACCCCCATTTTCTTTTTTAATATGACGGCCCAGCTTAAAGCCGTTGTTGATCGCTGCCAACTGTTCTGGGCACGAAAATATAAACTCAAGTTAAGCGATCCCGCAAAGAAGACCAAACGCGGGTTTCTTCTTGCTGTGGGTGCCAGCAAAGGAAAAAGTTTATTTGAAGGGCTGCAGCTGACCGCCAAATATTTCTTCGATGCCATCGACGCCCGCTTTGAAGGCAGCCTGACCTACCGCGAAATAGAAGGTCCCAAGGATATGACCAAACACCCGAAGGTGCTGGCGGATGTCGAAAAAGCGGCCGCTGATCTCATCGGGCCATTGATCGGTAGAAAAAAAATATTGTTTGCCTGCCGCGAGAATGCGTGCCGCAGCCAGATGGCCAGTGGTTTTGCCCAATATCTGGCAGGGGACAAATTCGAGGTGATCAACGGCGGCAGCGAGCCGGCTGATCAGGTTAATCCGGATATGGTCAAGGCCATGCATGCAAAGGGGATCGATATGGCCTTTCGCGTTCCGCAAAGCATCGAATCGGCGATTTCAAACAATGCCCCGGATTTTATTGTCAGCATGGGGTGCGGGGAGGGCTGTCCTTATGTGCCCGGGGCTCAGATGCGGGACTGGGACCTGCCGGACCCGGCCGGAAAGCCGCCTGATTTTATGCGCGAGGTCCGCGATGAAATCGAAAATAAAGTCAAAAGTCTAATAAAAGAGCTAAGCTAGTTTAGGCGAGACAAAGCAAATAAGATTTATTTACCACGAAAGCACGAAAGACTGAAAACACGAAAAAGGAAAAAATATAATTTCGTGCTTTATACATTTCGTGTTTTCGTGGTTGAGCTTTAATTTTTAGTATTTGTAAGAGTCGCATTGCATTGGGAGGAACGATGGCACAGCCGGAAGAAATGTATCAATGCCAGACGGGGAATTGCGGATTTATTTATGATCCGGACAGAGGAGATCGCAGAGGAAAAATCCCCAAGGGCACCCGGTTTAAGGACCTTCCGGACGACTGGAAATGTCCGGTGTGCGGCGCCGGCAAAAGAATGTTTAAACCGCTCGGTTGATCGAATTCGCTTAAGAAAGCATAAAAATTGACTTGAATCTGGCCTATGAACAGTATAGAAGAAATTGGGTATGCGCTTGAACAAAAAAGATCGCCGATTTCGATATAACAGCGTTGTCACGAATAACTAGAACCCATCTCAAAAGGAGGATTACAATGGACAAGTACGTATGTTCGATCTGTGGGTATGTTTACGATCCAGAACAAGGTGATCCGGATAATGGCGTAGCCGCCGGCACCAAGTGGGAAGATGTGCCGGATGATTGGGAATGCCCGGTATGCGGCGCATCCAAGGCAGACTTTGAAAAAGAGTAGTCCATACATTGTCACCTGATTTTTAGGCTTATAGTGGTTGTCAAAAAAACGTTCCGGTACTCATACGTTTTTTCTACAACCGTACAAGCGTGCAACCGCAAGTACCGCAATTCCGTAGTTCAGAACATTATTATGGAAAACGGTGCAAACCGTATTCGATGCCCTTTTGTGCCGGCGAAATATCCGCTGACGAAAAGGGCATCAATTGTTTTTAACTGACTCTGAACGCGGGAGAAAAGCCGCCGGCAACGTATTGCCGGCAGATTGCGTGGGGTATAAACAGAACATAACCTAACTGGAGAGGGATATGGAACCATTAGAAATTGCACCAGGAGTTTATGACGTTGGTGTTACCGACTGGAATATCCGGGATTTTCACGGGTATTCGACTGATCTGGGGACAACCTATAATGCGTTTTTAATTGTTGATCAAAAAATAGCGCTGTTGGATACCGTTAAAAAAGCGTTTGCGGATCAACTGCTCGACAATATTTCCGCAATTGTTGATCCCAAAAAGATCGACTATGTCATCAGCAACCATACGGAACTGGACCATTCCGGCAGCCTGGCCCGGGTGATGCATCGGGTCGGTGAAGACAAACCGTTGGTTTGTTCAAAGATGGGGCACAAGAATCTGCCCCGTCATTTTTCCCGCAACTGGAATTATCAGCCCGTCGAGACCGGCCAGGAACTGAGCCTGGGCCAGAGAACATTGAGTTTTATAGAAACTCGCATGGTCCACTGGCCCGACAGCATGTTTACCTATTTAAAAGAAGATAAAATTCTTTTTTCCAGCGATGGGTTCGGCCAACATTTTGCGGGCCCCGAGCGCTTCGACGATCAGATCGGAGAAGCGATCATGGTCCATGCCAAGAAATACTTTGCCAATATTTTGCTTCTGTACGCCCCCTTAATCAAAAAATACCTTAAAAGTATCATTGACTCGGGTATGGAATTTAACATGATCTGCCCCGACCATGGAGTCATCTGGCGTGAGAATCCGGCGAAGATCATTGATGCCTATGCCCAATGGTGTGAGCAGGTCCCTGAAAAAAAAGCCGTGGTTATTTACGATACCATGTGGCAAAGCACCGAAAAAATGGCCGAAGCCATCGCCGCAGGCATTAATAAAGAAGGCGTTCCGACCAAGCCTTTGCACCTGAGAAAATGGCATCGCAGCGAAGTGATGACCGAAGTCTTCGACGCCAAGGCAGTTATCGTGGGCGGACCGACGCTGAACAACGGGCTGTTTCCTTCTCTGGCGGATTTCCTATCCTATATGAAAGGGCTGAAACCGCTCAATAAAATCGGGGCCGCCTTTGGATCCTATGGATGGAGCGGGGAAGCGGTCAAGATGATTACCCAAGAGCTCGAATCAATGAAATTTAATATTATCGATCCGGGCCTAAAAATTCAGTATGTGCCGGACAAAGAAGCGCTCGATAGTTGTTATGCGTATGGCCGCAAAATCGGAAAAGCGGTTAACGAATAAAATGAAAGTTCCGATTGTTGAACTCAGTGAATGTATCGTATGCGGTGTGTGCGTGGAAACATGCTCACATGTATTTCGATTAAACGATGCCGGTTATATCGAAATCATTGAACTTGCGGTCTATCCTGAACCTGACGTAAATGACGCCATAAAATATTGTCCCGTCGATTGTATTTACTGGGCAACTCAATAGATTTAGAATTTATATTAAACAGTCTAAGCCATTGCGCACGATTGTCATTCTCTGATCTATTAGGTTATCACATTCACCACAAAGAACACGAAGATGCACGAAGATTAGCGTAAAATCTTTTAAATTCTTACTTCGTGTCCTTCGTGGGCTTCGTGGTAAGATCTATATAAGGCAAACATCCTAGTATGTTTTTTATATCATGAGCCGGCAGCTTAAAAAAAAGATTCAGAAGCTTCTTCTGCAGAAAAACTTTGAAAGCGGGTTGGCAGAAATAGGCCGCATGCCGGCCAGAAAGGCCATAAACCCGCTTTTTTCATTTTTGTGCAGCCTGGATGAATTACTGAAATGGCGGGCGGTAACGGCCATGGGGGAAGTTGTCGCCAGATTGGCCGATGTGGACATGGAATCTGCGCGGGTGATCATGCGCCGGTATATGTGGAACCTCAACGATGAATCCGGCGGTATCGGCTGGGGGTGTCCGGAGGCCATGGGAGAAATCATGGCCCGAAATGAAAATCTGGCGCAGGAGTTCTGGTGTATTCTGATTTCCTATATTCGGCCGGATTGCAACTTCCTCGAACATGAGGCCCTTCAACGAGGCGTCTTATGGGGCGTGGGCCGGCTCGCTCATGCGCGGCCGCTGCTTTTAGAAGATTCCGCTGACTATTTACACCCTTACATGCAGTCCGCCGATCCATATCTGCGCGGTTTTGCCGCCTGGGCTGTGGGGGCACTGCGAAACAAAAACGCAGCGGCCATGCTCAACCAACTTAAGGACGACAGTACGAAATTAGACGTTTATCTCAATGGGCATTTAAAGCGGTGTACGGTCGCTGAACTGGCAACAAAAACCTTGACGACAACTTCACAGGTGTCCGCTGCTGACAGATGATCAAGTATAAGGCACCGGCTCAAAGACCGGGTATTATGGCAGGCACGGTGGCCCCCCCTACAGATGACATTGCATGCAACCGTAGGGCCGGCCAATGACGGCGGCCACGGTGGGCCGCCCTACAGTGGAGTCAGCCACGGCTCGACTGCCTTCGACATGCCGAAGTCCGTACTGACCTGAATCGGCAGCTGCCGTGGGATGTGCTTTCCACGATGAAACCCCGCCTCGCAAACCATAGCGTCCAACTTGCAAACCATAAAATGGATTATTATATTGGTTCTCCCTCGCAAATATCCGGGGAAAAGGAAAAGCTGATGAAATGGATGCCGGAAGCTGAAGAAGCCATTAAAAAAGTTCCCTTTTTTGTCCGAAAACGGATAAGGGCACGAGTCGAAAAAGAGGCCAAAGAAGCCGGCAAACCGGCGGTGTCGCTTGCAGATGTCAAGGCAACCCAGACCCGTTATCTTAACAGCATGAGTTCAGAGATCAAAGGGTACCAGATTGAGACCTGTTTCGGCCCCAACGGATGCCCAAACCGGGCGATCATCAGCGATCAATTAATCGCTCAGATTGAAACTGATGTTGAGAAAGAAGACTTGCTCGGTTTTCTGAAACAAAGCGTACAAGGCGATCTGAAGTTTCACCATGAATTTCGAATTGCGCTGGCGGACTGCCCGAATGCATGCTCCCAGCCGCAAATAAAAGACATCGGGATCATCGGCGCCTGTGCCCCCGTGGTAACCGAGGAGCCCTGCTCGATGTGTGAAGCTTGTGTTGAGGCCTGCAAGGAAGATGCGATCCTGCTTGATCCTGAAAAGGATGGTCCGGTTATTGATAACCTTCGATGTCTGAAATGCGGCAAGTGCATGCCGGTATGCCCCACCGGCACCCTGATAGAAGGCCAAAAAGGATACCGGGTCCAACTGGGGGGCAAACTCGGCCGGCATCCCCAGCTTGCAAAAGAGCTACCCGGTATTTATGACGAGAATACGGTAATGGAAATTATCAAAGACTGTCTGCGCTTTTACAAAAAAAATAGTAGAAATGGTGAACGGTTCGGACAAATTTTAACGCCCGCCGATTTTGACGCATTCGCAGCACGACATAAAACCTAAAATGAGCGTTTCAAATTTTAGGTAAAAGTTAATCATCGCAATATCATCACGCCCGTCGTAAGGGAGGGCGCTGCAGACTATTTCTTACTGGTGAACCTTTCGATCACTGTCACCAGCTCGTTCACATGATCGTCACTGTTTTCATCGTGGATTAACGCATCTCGAATACAGCCCTGGATGTGATCTTTAAGAATAATGGAAGCGACGCTCTGGGTCGCCGCAACGACAGCTGAAAGCTGGTTGAGTACATCCACACAATATTTCTCTGCCTCAACCATTCGCTGGATCCCTTTCAACTGCCCTTCCAATTTCCTCAGCCGTACCAGTATTTCCTTTTTGTTCTTTAAATAAGATGGCATTTTTTTACCTCCATACTGACATATGCCTATAGGGGGTATATTCTGTATTTATCTATACATTATTAAAAATAATAGTCAACCTTTTAAAAATAATACTTGACATTAAGAATTAGAGTGTATAAATTGGGTCAATAATACCTTATAGGGGTATAGGGTATATATATTTTGTAATAAACCGCCTTTAATTTTAGGCCAAAAACTGGCAGTGGAGATATACGGCATGATGAAAAAGACATCAAAGATAATTTAACCGGAGGTATTCAGAAAACGATTGAAAACGTGGGCCCTGCCGACCGCCTCGATTGCGTGCGACGGCCCTTTCAACGGAGCAGTTTGACATAACCTGATTGTGTCTAATTATTAGGAAAACAAAAATAAGCCCCATCAAAACAAAATTTTTTGAATTAAAAAGCAGGAGGAATATCAAATGGAGAATACAACATTTTCAATCCCCAATATTTCATGCGGTCACTGCGTCAATTCCATCAAAACCGAATTAAACGAGCTCGATGGGATTTCAAAGGTAGAAGGAGACATCGAAGGCAAAAGTGTTGAGGTGGAATGGGACGATCCGGCCACCGAAGATATCATTAAAAACAAGTTGAGCGAAATTAATTATCCGGCCGCCTAGAACCCATCTCAAAAATGCATCTAACGCTCAATAGCTACGTTACCGACCTCCTCAAAATGCTCACATACTATCGTGTATGCTGCGCTTTTTCGTCGGCCGGTGCCTTGCTCTTGAGCGTGACCTACTATTTTTGAGATAGGTTCTTAGTTGAATTCAATGAAAACGACAGCCTGAACGGAAAAAAATGGACCTAAAACCGTATATTTTGAGATCGATCCAGGCGGCCATCGCCGCCGGCAATGCCATTAACGAAGTGTACCATTCAGAAGATTTCGGGGTGGAATACAAGTCCGACAAATCGCCGTTGACCCTTGCCGATCAAAAATCCCATGAAATCATA
>Ga0255054_10000230_pt1 | contig 32724 bp, 29 predicted proteins | sample JV7_2_23_MG_FD_188634 | JGI IMG/M metagenome (GOLD analysis project Ga0255054, IMG submission 188634) | Seawater microbial communities from Jervis Inlet, British Columbia, Canada - JV7_2_23 | ecosystem: Environmental > Aquatic > Marine > Inlet | place: Canada: British Columbia | collected... | reverse complement strand
TCGACGTCATTCAAACCAGAGTTTTACTGCGTCCACGGTGCGTTGCCAAAACGATCCGCCGGGATTGTCTTCGAGCGCGCGCAATTGCTCATGCACTATGTCACTGCCATTCAGACTGACCTTGATCTCCGCGAGCGGCTGCCCGGTTGCGACCGGCGCCATGAGTATGGCCGGCATGTTGTGTACGGACTCGAGCGAATCGTATGTGCCGCGAGGTACCGTGATGTACAGATCTTCCATCACGCCGAGCGGCGTGTATTCGTTAGCTGACTTCCAGATACGTGCACGCGCGATTTCCTCGCCCGCCTTGTACAACAAGTGCGTCTCGAAGAAACGGAAGCCGTAGTTGAGCAGCGCCTGGCTGCCATCGATACGGGCCTTGTCACTCGACATCCCCACCACGACCGAGACTACCCGCATGCCGTCACGTTTCGCGGATGCGACGAGGCAGTATCCGGCGGCTTCGGTATGGCCGGTCTTCAGGCCGTCGACCGAATCGTCCCGCCAAAGCAGCCTGTTGCGATTCGGTTGCTTAATGTCACCCCACTGAAATTCCTTCATGGAGTGCCAGGCATAGTAGTCCGGAAATTCCTTGATGATCGTGCGCGCCAGCGTTGCGAGATCGCGTGCCGTCGAATAGTGATCGTCGTGCGGCAGGCCCGTCGCATTGATGAAGTGAGTCGAATACATGCCGAGCGCCTGCGCGGACTGGTTCATCATCTCGGCGAACACCGACTCGGAACCCGCCACGAACTCGGCGAGCGCGACACTGGCGTCATTACCCGACTGCACGATGACGCCGAGGAGCAGATCCTCGACGCGAACGCGCTTGCCGACCTCGACGAACATTCGGGAACCCTGCATGCGCCACGCCTTTTCGCTGATCGTGACTTCGGAGTCAAGCGTGATCTGGCCCTCCTTGAGGGCATTGAAGACCACATATGTCGTCATCAGCTTGGTCAGGCTGGCCGGTGGCACCGGGTTGTCCGGTTTCAACGAGGCGAGTTCATAACCCGACTTCGCGTCGATCATCAGGTAACTCGTAGCGCCGATGATCGGCGGTGCCGGCACGGGACGGGTTTGCGCGAAAACCGCGCCACTCAACGACAATAGACAAATTGCGAGGACGAGACGATTCATTTGATTACAGGGAAGAAGCTACACGGGGGCGCTATTCTAACCGCAATTACAGTGTGACGAGGTAGGGATCGCTAATACCGAGAGTCTCGAGCTTGTCCACCAGGGCATCGTAATCCTCAACGCCTGCTACCGGGCCGATTCGTACCCGGTATATCGGTGGGTTGGCGGCTTCGTCGGCGAAGATGAAGCTGCTACCGATGCCCCCGGACTGGAGTGCGGCCTGGCGGCGTTCCGCGTTGGCGCGATCCCCGAAGGCGCCGACTTGCACGAAGATCTCAATACTTTTTTGCGGTTCCGGCTTCTGCGGGGCGGGATCTGGCGCAGGTGGCGATGGCGGCGACACTTTACGCACCGGTCGGTCACCCGGCGGGTCGTCAAACGTGATCGCCGTGACTTCGACGAGGCTCGTACCGTCCCCGACCATGTCGAGTTTCAGGGCGGCGGCGTAAGACAAGTCGATGATCCGGTTGTGCACGAATGGGCCGCGATCGTTGACGCGCACGACGATGCTTTTGTTGTTGCGCAAGTTCCTGACCTGCACGTAAGTGGGTAGCGGCAGCGTTTTGTGTGCTGCTGTCATTGAATACATGTTGTACGTCTCGCGATTCGACGTCAGGCGGCCGTGGAATTTCTTGCCATACCATGATGCGACACCGCGTTCCTCGTAACCGGAGCCGCTGGGCATCACCTTGTAACGCTTGCCCAGTACTTCGTAGACGGGACCGTTGCCATAGCGGCTGCGGGGTTCGGGCCGTGGCACGGCGTCCCCTGGCAGATCCGGTATCGAGACGCTGCCGGATGGCGCACTGTCCCGTACACTGCTGCCGCCGCAACTCGACAGCATCACGTAAATGAAAACGAGTAATCCCAGCGGCGCCTGATTAAGATGCATCGCGACTGACCTCCAGCGCGATTTCCTGACCGAGCTGATGCACGGCAAGCGCGTACATCGCGCTGTGGTTGTAACGCGTGATGACAAAGAAGTTGTGAAAACCAACCCAGTGCTCGAGGCCGTCTGCACCCTCGTAGGTGAGAAGTTCGCTGTTGCTGTCACCGGGCAGATCCGTCACGAACATGACGCCCTGGCGACTCAGCGATGCAACGGTCTCTGTTGCCTTCAGCGTATTCTCCGGTTGCGGTATCGCTCCCTGCCAGCCGCCGCCGAGCGATGCCCGCGCTGTCACCTCTTCTCCGGGCTTCCAGCCGTGCTTCAGAAAATAATTTGCGATGCTGCCGGCGACGTCAGTCCAGTTGTTCCAGATATCGCGCTTACCGTCGTCGGTAGAGTCCACGGCGTAGGCGCGGTAGCTCGACGGCATGAACTGTGGCCGGCCCATTGCTCCCGCGTAGGATCCCGTGGCGTCGGTGGCCTGCATGCCTTCCTCTCTGACGAGCAACAGATACTCTTCCAGTTCGCGGCGAAAGAACTTCGAGCGAGGCGGATAGGAGAAGGCCAGCGTGGCCAGAGCGTCGAGCACACGGTAGTTGCCGGTAATGCGACCGAAGTATGTCTCGACGCCGATGATACCGACGAGCATTTCGATGGGCACACCGGTCGACTCACTGACGACCTGCAAGGCTTCCTGGTTATCAGCCCAGAAAACCGCCCCCGCCCGAATGCGTTCGGGGGTAATAAATATCTTGCGATATTCGGCCCAATTCTTCGTTCTCTCTGCGGGCTTTGCGATTGCGTCGAGGATGGATTGCTTGACGTCCGCCGCGCCGAGTACGTCACGCAGCGCCTCGCGATCGAAATCATGCTGTTCCACCATCGAATCGATGAATGCCACGACTTCGGGCCGATCAAGGTCGATGGCCTGCGCTGTGGCACCGAATAACAGCAGGAGAGCACTGGCGATCAGCGAGGGTTTCATTAGTGAGGCAGTAGTTTCCGGTGCGAGTGAATCGACATCAGAATACCGAAACCCGCCATCAGCGTCACCATCGACGTGCCGCCGAAGGAAACCAGGGGTAACGGTATGCCGACGACCGGGACGAGCCCCGTCACCATCGCGGTGTTAACGAACACGTAGACGAAAAACGTCAGGCTGATGGAGCCGGCAAGCAGTCGCGAGTAGGTATCGTGTGCCTGAATCGCGATATAAAGCCCCCGGCCCACAACGAACATGTACAGGCCGATCAGGGCCAGCACGCCGAGCAGCCCGAGTTCTTCGCCCATGACGGCGAAGATGAAGTCAGTGTCCCGCTCCGGCAGGAACTCGAGCTGCGCCTGCGAGCCGTTCGTCCAGCCCTTGCCGAACAGGCCACCCGAACCGATAGCAATCTTGGACTGGATGATGTTGTAACCGGCGCCGAGCGGATCGCTGTCGGGGTTCAGCAGGGTCAATACGCGTTGTTTCTGATACTCCTGCATGAAACTCCACAACGCATAGGCTCCCGGTACCGATAGCACCGCGAGCGCAAGCATGAGGCGGATCGAAAGGCCTGCGAGCACGACGACGATGATTCCCGATGCGGCGATTAGGAGCGCGGTGCCGAGGTCGGGCTGACGTGCGATCAGGACGGTCGGCACCACGATGATTACGCCAATGATCAGTATGTGGCTGAACCGTGGCGGGATCTGGCGGTCATGCAAGTACCAGGCGGCCATCATCGGTACTGCAAGCTTCATGATTTCCGACGGTTGAAAGCGAATACCCAGGTTGAGCCAACGGCGCGCGCCCTGGCTGACTTCGCCCGTTACCAACACGAGCGTCAACAGAATCAGCCCGGCGACATAGGCCCACGGCGTCCAGCGGCGCAGAAAGTCGGGAGAGATCTGCGCAACGAAAATCATCGCGAGCAGCGCCACGCCGAGACGCAGCAGTTGGCTGACCCACAGCCGCATGCTCTCGCCAACGGCGCTGTACAGGACGACCAGCCCGAGGGCACAAATTAGCAACAAGCCGCCAAGCAGAGGCCCGTCGATGTGAAAACGTCGCATCGCACGTGCGGCGTCGCCGAGCGGCGCGGCTTTTCCGGTGACGAGCCGTTGCGTGTCACTTAGCCGCATCGTTGTATCCGAGGTACTGGTCCATGATCGCTTTCGCGATGGGTGCCGCGACGCCGCTCCCGCTGCTGCCGTTTTCGACGATGACGGCAACCGCGATCTGCGGGTTGTCTAAGGGCGCAAAGGCGATGAACAACGCATGGTCCCTGAGCCGCTCATCGACCTCTTCTTCGTCATATTCCTCGTCCTGTCCGACGGAAAATACCTGTGCCGTGCCACTCTTGCCCGCCATGCGGTACGGAGCCCCGCTACCCACGGCGCGTGCCGTGCCACGCGTGCCCTGCATGACGCTGTTCATCGCGCCGATAATGTCGTTCCAGTACGACTCGTTGTCGAGATCAACGTCGTCGAGTCTGACGGGCGAGGTCAGCGTGCGTTCCCCGCTCAGCGGGTCCTCCCACGCTGCGACGATTCTCGGTTGATAGCGGACGCCGCGAGTCGCCAGCGCCGCCGTTGCGGTCGCGAGCTGTAACGGCGTTGCCAGCATGTAGCCCTGGCCAATGGAGGCAATGACGGTCTCGCCCTGGTACCAGCGCTGGTCGGACGGGTTCCGAAATGCATTGCGTTTCCACTCTGTTGACGGCACGAGACCCGGCCGTTCGCCGGTGACATCGATACCGGTTTTGTTACCGAGGCCGAAGCGGTCAAGGTAGTCGTGTATGCGATCGATACCAATTTCGTTGCTGATCTCGTAGAAATACACGTCACAGGACTGCTCGAGCGCGTCATGAAGACCGACTTCCCCGTGACCTTGTGGTTTCCAGTCGCGATATCGATGCGTCGTGTTCGGCAGGATGAAATAACCGGGGCATACGGTCCTGCGCTCGAGGTTGGTGGCGCCGGTCTCGAGCGCGGCGATGGCGAGCATCGGTTTGATGGTCGATCCCGGTGGATACGTACCGCGGACGGCGCGATTGAAGAGCGGCCGGTCCAGGTCGTCCTGCAATTCGGAGAATTGTGATGTGCTCATTCCGACCGCGAACAGGTTGGGATCGAAGGGTGGCGCACTGACGAGCGCGAGGATCTCGCCACTCCACGGGTCCAGAGCGACGACGGCGCCACGCCTGCCGGCCAATAGCTCGGTCGCCAGCATCTGCAGGTCGAGGTCGATGCTGAGAAAGAGATTGGCGCCTGGCGTCGCATTCGCATCGGCCGGCAGTAGTTCCTGCCGGTCACGAGATTCTGCGGGCACGTGCCGGCCGCGCGCATTGGTGACGATGTGACGGAACCCCGCGTCGCCGTGCAGCTGCGACTCGTACTTGTTTTCGATACCTGTCTTGCCAGTTTGTGAGGTGCCGGCGTAGCGCGACGGGTCGAGGTTTTGCAGATCGCTGGTCGAGACAGCGCCGACATAACCGACGGCATGGGCGATCGATTCGCCGTGCGGGTAGTGGCGTACGAGGCGAGGCCGAAAGTCGACGCCCGGAAATCGTGGCCGCTGAATGGCGAAGTGTGCGATCTGCTCGTCGTCGAGGCGCAGGTTCAGCGTCACCGGCTTGAAGCGTGGCCCGCTGCGGCTGAGTTCCCTGAAGCGCGGGATGTCGTCGGCCTCGATCAACTCGAGGCGGGCGAGCCGTTGCAGCGTCTCATCGACATCTTCGACCTGCTCCGGAATCAGCTCGAGCTGGTACGCGGGGAGGTTCTCGGCGAGTACCCGGCCCATACGATCGAAGACCAGCCCGCGAATCGGCGGTACCGCCTCGATCCGTATGCGGTTGCCCTGCGACCGTTCCGCGAAGTGCTCGTAGTCTATGATCTGCAATTGCACCAGGCGCACGATGACGACGCCAAGCAAAACGATCGCAAACACGCTCGTCAGGATGACGCGCCCGATAAAAAGCCGCCGTTCGGAGTGGTGGTCCTTGATGGGAGAAAGCAGGTCCACTTCAGGTGCCCATCTGTACCCGATAGCGCACGCCTGACAGGAACATCGACAATATCGGCCAGATCAGGGTTCCCGTGATGACCGGGCCCCAGTAGTCGATCGCGGACGCCGAGACACCGGCAACCCCGTTGATCCAGAACAGCAGGAACTGATACAGCGCCAGCAGTGCAAACACGGTTGCCGTCAGCTGCGACAGCGGGAATACGCGCATGAGCAGGTGGAATTTGACCGTGATATAGATGACGACGCTCAAGGCGAGAGCATGCTGACCCAGCATCGTCCCCAGTGCGACGTCGAGCACGATACCGATCAACCAGGCAATGCCGACGCTGTAACTGCGCGGTACGGTCATGGCCCAGAAAATGAGTATCAGGGTAATCCAGTCGGGGCGAAACGACTCGAGGGCATCGGGCAAGGGCATGATCATGAGCATGAATGCCACGAGGATCGTGATGAGTACGGGAAGGTGACGGAGTGCGCGTGCGTCACTCATTGTCATTACCGTCATCCTGCCTTTCGGTCCAGATCAGCATGACCTCCCGCACCTGGTCCAGTGCGGCTGCAGGCGTCGCGGTAACGTCCGCGAACGGCTCCTGTGGCAGGCGCGTGACCGTCTCCACGACAGCCACCGGGTATCCCGACGGAAACGCGCCGCCGAGACCCGAGGTCACCAGCAGGTCGCCCGGCCGGATATCCGCATTGTTCGCGAGGAACGGCAAGTCGAGCTGGTTGTATTCGCCGGTACCGAACGCGACGGTCCGCAGACCATTGCGATTGACGACCACCGGCAGCGTGTGATCCGGATCGCTGATAAGAATGGCCTGCGACGTGGTCAGGCCGGTCTCGATCACCTGACCCACGACGCCGGATGCATCGACGATCGCCTGGCCGTCATACACGCCGTCGTTACTGCCGATGTCCAGCACGATGTTGTGCCGGTACGGATTCGCGTCGACGGCCATGATTTCAGCGACACGTACTTCGCCACGCACCTGTTCGCGGGCTTCGAGCATGACGCGCAGCCGGTCGTTTTCGGCTTTCAGGGCCGCGAGTTCCTGGACCCGGCCGCGGGTGATCAGCGCCTCGGTACGCAAACGGCTGTTCTCGAGTTGCAGCTCGTTCTTGGTCGCACTGATTTCGGTCACCCAGCCCCAAATGCGGGCAGGCGTGTCGACGACGATCTGGATCGGATATACGGCAGCGCCGATGGTCCGGCGAACTGCGTCAAGGTGATTTTCACGGTGATCCAGCCACATGAGCAGGATGCTGAGAATGATCAGCGCCAGCGCGCGGAAACCCAGCGCCGGGATTCTTGCGGGGTTGCGGTTGCGATGCGAACTGACCATCGTGGGTTAGCAGCCTGTCCGCGGCGAACTCACTCCAGACCGAACACCGCCGGTCCGTGCTCGTCAATGAGTTCGATGACCCGGCCGCCACCACGGGCAACACAGGTCATGGGATCGTCGGCGATGACGACGGGCAAACCGGTCTCCTCCATGAGCAGTTTGTCAATATCACGCAACAGCGCGCCACCGCCGCTGAGTACGATGCCACGGTCGGCGACATCCGCGCCTAATTCCGGTGGTGTTTGCTCGAGTGCCTCCTTGACGGCCCCGACGATGCCCTGCAGCGGTTCCTGCAAGGCCTCGAGAATCTCGTTGCTGTTGAGCGTGAAGGCGCGCGGTACGCCTTCCGAAAGATTGCGGCCCTTGACGGATATCTCGAGCACTTCCTGGCCCGGGAAAGCGGAGCCAATTTCGTGCTTGATGCGCTCCGCGGTCGCCTCGCCGATCAGGATGCCGTAATTGCGGCGCACATAGTTGGTAATCGCTTCGTCAAAACGGTCGCCGCCGATACGTACAGAGGCTGCGTACACGATGCCGTTGAGTGAAATCACCGCGACTTCCGAGGTGCCGCCACCGATATCGAGGACCATCGAGCCGCGGGCTTCGTGGACGGGCATGCCCGCGCCGATTGCAGCCGCCATGGGTTCGTCGATCAGCAATACCTTGCGCGCACCCGCGCCTTCGGCGGACTCGCGAATAGCGCGACGCTCGACCTGTGTCGAGCCGTAAGGCACGCATACGAGCACGCGCGGACTGGGCCGGAAATAGCGATTGCCGTGCGCCTTCCTTATAAAGTGTTGCAGCATCTTCTCGGTGACCGTGAAATCGGCGATGACGCCGTCTTTCAATGGCCGGATTGCCGTGATGTTGCCCGGTGTGCGCCCCAGCATGTTCTTGGCGTCGGCACCGACGGCCTCGACGACCCGGCCACCCCGCCCGGAATCCTCGCGGATCGCCACGACCGACGGCTCGTCGAGAACGATGCCGTGTCCCCGTGAATAAATCAGCGTATTGGCGGTTCCAAGGTCGATCGACAGGTCATTGGAAAAATAACCCAGAATGTTTTTGAACATGGTGGAGCGGTGCCTGAAGCGAGATTAACGATGCAATCTAGCAATGCCCACGACATTGCGCAAGGCGGCGTGTATCATTGCGTGCGCCCTCGCCAGGCGGCGAATCTCGTAGCTCGAACTCCGGAATAGAACCCGTGTCACTCGATAAAGACCAGGTACAGCATATTGCAATGCTGGCGCGGCTGAAGGTTGCCGATGAGGAGATTGCCGACACCGTCGACAAACTCTCCAGAATCGTCGATTTCGTCGACCAGCTGGCGCAGGCAGACACCGAAAACGTGGTGCCGATGGCCCATCCGCTGGATGCGACACAACGGCTGCGCAAGGATGCCGTAACCGAATCGAACGAGCGTGGCGATATCCAGAAGAACGCGCCCGCCGTCTCGGACGGCCTGTACCTCGTTCCGAAGGTCATAGAATGATGGCCGGAGACCTCCATACACAGACGTTGACGCAGCTCGCGCAGGGGCTCGAGCACGGCCATTTCACATCCGTGGAGCTGACGCGGGCGTTGCTGGAGCGGATCGAACGCCGTAGCGACGAACTCAACGCATTTGTCACTGTGACCGCTGACCGGGCGCTAGCGGCGGCTGAACGGTCGGATGCGGCACGTGCCAAAGGCGAAATAGAGGTTCTTAGTGGGCTGCCGCTGGTGCACAAGGATATTTTCTGCACGCGCGGCGTGCTGACGACCTGCGGCTCGAGGATGCTGGAGAATTTCGTGTCGCCATACGATGCAACGGTCGTCGAGCGGCTGTCGGCCGCCGGCGCCGTGATGCTCGGCAAGACCAACATGGACGAGTTCGCGATGGGTTCGTCGAACGAGACCAGCTTTTTCGGTCCGGTCAGGAATCCCTGGAACCTGGAGTGCTCGCCGGGCGGTTCGTCAGGCGGTTCGTCGGCCTCGGTGGCTGCAAGATTGACGCCGGCGGCGACCGGCACGGACACGGGCGGCTCGATAAGACAGCCGGCTGCGCTGACGGGAACCACGGGCCTCAAGCCGACGTATGGCCGCGTCTCCCGTTACGGGATGATCGCGTTTGCGTCGAGCCTCGATCAGGCTGGCGTTATTACTCGCTCGGCCGAAGATGCGGCCCTGTTGCTCGGCGTCATGGCGGGCTTCGACGAACGGGACTCCACGTCGATCGATCAGCCGGTACCGGACTACGTCGCCGGGCTCGGCAAATCGCTCAAGGGCCTGCGAGTCGGCATCGTGCGGCAGCATTTCGATGCCGGTCTCGATGAAGCTTGCAGGGCTGCTGTCCGCGAAGCGCTCGCGGTACTGGAATCGCAGGGCGCGACGCTGACCGAAGTCGATCTGCCGAACCTCGATCTGTCGGTGCCGACGTATTACGTCGTGGCGCCGGCCGAATGCTCCTCGAACCTGTCGCGCTTCGACGGCGTGCGTTTCGGGCGTCGGGCGGAAGACCCCGAGGATCTTCTGGACCTCTACTGCCGCAGTCGCGGCGAGGGCTTCGGTGCCGAGGTCAAGCGCCGCATCATGACGGGCACTTATGTATTGTCCGCAGGTTATTACGACGCCTACTACCTCAAGGCGCAGCAGGTCCGGCATCTGATCGCGGATGACTTCAAGCAGGCGTTTGCCGATGTCGATGTCATCGCCGGGCCGACGGCGCCGACGCCGGCGTTCAAACTGGGCGACAAGATCGATGACCCGATCACGATGTACCTCAATGACATCTACACGATCGGGGCAAACCTGGCCGGGCTGCCGGGCATCTCGGTGCCTTGCGGTTTTGCGGAAGGCCTGCCGGTCGGTTTGCACCTCGTCGGTCCGCACTTCGGCGAACAGCAGATCCTGCGCGCCTCGCATCAGTACCAGTTACAAACGGACTGGCATACACGATGCCCGGAGTCGTTCGCGTGAGTTCGGCGTGGGAAGTCGTCATCGGGCTCGAGATTCACACGCAGCTCGCTACCGACAGCAAGATTTTCTCGGGTGCTTCGACGGCGTACGGGGCTGAGCCGAACACGCAGGCCTGCCTGGTCGACCTCGGCTATCCGGGCGTCCTGCCGGTACTCAATGAAGAGGTCGTGCGCATGGCGTGTAAGTTCGGCCTGGCCGTTGACGCGTCGATCGCGCCGCGCTCGATATTTGCACGCAAAAATTATTTTTACCCCGATCTCCCGAAGGGTTACCAGATCAGCCAGTACGAGTTGCCGATCGTCGAGCACGGCGAACTGTTCATTACCGCTGAAGACGGCACTGACAAGCGCATCGGCATTACGCGCGCGCATCTCGAGGAAGACGCTGGCAAGTCGATACACGAGGGGCTGGATCGCTACTCCGGTATCGATCTGAACCGTGCGGGCACGCCGCTGCTCGAGATCGTTTCGGAGCCGGATCTGCGTTCCGCAAAAGAGGCGGTCGCGTACATGCGCAAGATCCATACGATCGTGCGCTATCTCGGCATCTCGGACGGCAACATGCAGGAAGGTTCGTTTCGCTGTGATGCCAATGTCTCGATACGACCGCGCGGCCAGGAAGAATTGGGAACGCGTACCGAGCTCAAGAACCTCAACTCATTCCGCTTTATCGAGAAGGCCATCAACTACGAGATCGAACGTCAGATCGATGTCCTCGAGGACGGCGGTACAGTCGTACAGGAAACGCGCTTGTACGATTCCGATCGAGACGAGACGCGCCCGATGCGTTCGAAAGAGGAAGCGAATGACTATCGCTACTTCCCGGATCCGGATCTGCTGCCCGTCGAGATCGGCGAGGATTACATCGAGCAGATTCGTGCGACGCTGCCCGAGTTGCCCGATGCCAAACAACAGCGCTTCGTCGATGCGTACGGCATCAAATCCGATGATGCGGCGATCCTGACAATGAATCGTGCGTTGGCAGACTACTTCGAGGCTGTGGCAACGGCTACTGACGCAAATCCGCAGGTCGCGGCCAACTGGGTTATCGGCGACCTGTCGGGTGCACTCAACAAGGACAGCGTCGAGATCGGCGACAGTCGCATCAGTGCTGAAGATCTGGCGGGTCTCATCAATCGTATCCATGACAATACGATCTCCGGCAAGATCGCAAAGGAAATCTTTGAGGCGATGTGGGGCGGGGAGGGCTCGGCCGACGACGTCATCGAGGCGCGAGGCCTCAAACAAATCACGGATACGTCGGCCATCGAGGTCATCGTCGACAAAGTCATCGCCGACAATCCTGGCCAGGCGGCGGAGTACAAGGCCGGCAAAGACAAGCTCATCGGCTTTTTCGTCGGTCAGGTCATGAAAGAAACCGGCGGCAAGGCGAATCCGGGCCAGGTAAATGCAATTTTGAGAACTAAGCTCGGAAGTTCCTAGTCAGATTCTCTAGACTGGGTCCTCCCATGATTGCTGACCAGATCATTCCGTTCGTTTTCGATGCTCTGCCCGTACGCGGCGCACTCATCAACCTGTCACGCTCCTGGCGCCGCATGTTGCGCGACCAACACTACGACCGAATCGTTCAGGCAACCCTCGGCCACGCGGCTGCTGCCACGGGGCTCATCGCCCAAAGCATGAAATTCGACGGTGTGATTACGCTGCAGATTCAGGGCGACGGCGAGTTGCGCATGCTCGTCATGCAGTGCACCAGCAATCTCGAAATTCGCGGCATGGCGAATTTCGACGGGGACGGTAAAGCTGTGACCTTTGGCGATCTGGTGGATAACGCGCATTGCGCCATTACTCTCGATGCCAGTGATCGTCCTTACCAGGGCATCGTCGAAATCGAGCGGTCCTCGCTGGCAGACAGCCTGCAAAACTACTTCGCGCGCTCTGTGCAGGTTCCGAGTCACGTCTTCCTCGTTAGTGATAACTCGCTGAGCGGCGGCATCCTGCTGCAGCAAATGCCGGGGCAGTACATGATGGATGACGACGACTGGAATCGACTTGGATACATTGCGGCGACGCTTCGCCGTGAGGATTTCGATAGCGCGGACGGCGTGGAACTGATCGGCAAGCTGTTCGCCGAGGACGATATCCGCGTATTCAAATCGAAGCCGGTTATTTTTCGTTGCCGCTGCTCCAAAGGGCGCGTCGAAGAAGTGCTGCGCATGCTCGGCGAGGCAGAAACGCAAGATGCGGTCGCAGAGCAGGGCAAGGTCGACGTCACCTGCGAGTATTGCGGCCGCTGCCGCTCCTTCGACCCGATCGATATCTCACGACTCTTCACCGAAAACGCGGTCGCCGGGCCTGAGTCGGTTCAGTAGCTCGCCCGGGTCTGACCCCTACGCCCCCTATGTCCGACTGACGATTGGTGTTAGACTTCTTTGCTCATTAATATAAAAAAATACTTATTTATTTATGGATTACGGGATAGCACCGCTCATCGCCCAATTCAAAGCCCTGGCCGATCCGGTTCGGCTGCGCATTGTGGCGCTCTGTGCGCAGGGCGAATGCAGCGTCTCGGAACTCACCGAGGTGCTCGGCCACAGCCAGCCGCGCGTGTCGCAGCACCTGAAGCAACTTTGTGGAGCCGGCCTCCTGGAGCGATTTCGCGACGGGCACTTCGTTTATTACAGGGTTGCGACGCACGGTGACGATGCGGCGCTGCGCCGTCGTCTGCTGGGCCTGATTCCGGGCAATGAACGGGCGTTCGCGAACGACACCGATAAGCTCCGCGACCTGCGTGGGGGCCGCAATCTGGCGGCACCGGATGTCGCGGCACACGAGCGCCCGCTACATCGTGCGCTGGTGGCACTGACCGTTGCTGCACCGCTCGGAGACCTTGTCGATATCGGCTGCGGCCAGGGGCGCATTCTCAAACTGCTGGCGACGCGTGCACGACGGGCAATAGGTGTCGACACCGATTCCGACGCCCGCCGTTTCGCTCGCGCCGAGTTGTTGCTCGCAGGGCTGCCCAATTGTTCGCTGCGGCAGGGCGATATGTACGGACTGCCATTTGCAGAAGACGACTTCGATACGGCGATCCTCGATGACGTGTTGTCCGAAGCCGAGCGACCGATCGATGCAATCGCTGAAGCGACGCGAATTTTGCGCCCCGGCGGACGATTACTGTTGCTGGCGTCGGTCGATGCCGAACAATTGCCTGATCTCAAATCGCGAATGGCGGGATGGTGCGTCGAAACCGGACTGCGACTTGCGCCATCGCGTGCGATTCCCGCAAACAACCCGACCTGGCTGCTGGCTGTAGCCACCAAACCGGACGCGGCAACTGCTGCCGCCTGACCTATCGATATGAACCAGGCCTCGACTGAAAACGTAATCGTCTCTTTCGAATTCTTTCCGCCGCATACGGAGAAGATGCAGGAGACGCTTTGGAATTCGATTCAGCGACTTGAAGCGCTCGCGCCGAGCTTCGTCTCCGTGACATACGGCGCCGATGGCTCGACACGAGAACGTACTCATGACGTAGTCGAGCGCATTGTCTCGGAGACTGACATGACGGCGGCTCCCCATCTGACTTGCATTGATGCGAGCTGCGGAGAGATCGACGATATCGCGCGCGAGTACTGGGATATGGGTATACGCCACCTGGTCGCATTGCGTGGCGATCCGCCGCAGGATGAGCAGCCGCATGAGCCGCGGTCCGATGGCTACGCCTACGCATCCGACCTCGTCGCCGGGCTTCGCAAGGTGGCCGACTTCGACATCTCGGTCGCGGCCTACCCTGAAGTGCATCCCGAGGCGCCGAGCCCGCTGTTCGATCTCGACAACCTGAAGCGCAAGCTTGACGCGGGCGCGTCTCGCGCGATAACTCAGTTCTTTTTCGATACCGACGTGTTCCTGCGTTTCCGTGACTTGTGTGCAACGGCCGGCATCGAGTCGTCGTTAGTGCCGGGCATTCTTCCGATCACGCGCTTCCCGCAATTAACGCGCTTCGCCGAGCAATGTGGCGCGACCGTTCCGGACTGGTTGAGCGAACGTTTCGAAGGCCTCGACGACGATGCAGAGACGCGGAAACTGATTGCTGCGAGCGTCGCCATCGAACAGGTGCGTACCTTGCAGGCGGAAGGCATCGGTGAATTTCATTTCTACACGCTGAACCGGTCCGAACTTACGTTCGCGATCTGCCACGCACTCGGCGTAAGGCCGAAGCAGGCCGCTGCCTAGAGGTGCTCATGGACCGGAACGAACGCATTCAGTCACTTTTCGTATTGCTCGAGCGGCGCATCGTGCTGCTCGATGGCGCCATGGGCACGATGATCCAGGGTTACAAGCTCGACGAAGACGACTATCGCGGCGAGCGATTCGCGGACTGGCACCGCGACCTGAAGGGCAACAACGACCTGCTCACCATCACGCGGCCACAGGTGATTCGCGAGATACATGAGCAATTTCTCGAGGCTGGCGCCGACGTTATCGAAACCAACACCTTCAATTCGAACGCGCCATCGATGGGCGATTACGGCATGGAGTCGCTCGTTGCGGAATTGAATCTCGCGGCCGCGCGACTTGCACGCGAGTGCGCCGACGCGCATGCGGCGAAATCGGGCGATCCTTGCTACGTTGCCGGCGTACTCGGCCCGACCAATCGCACGGCCTCGATATCGCCTGACGTAAACGATCCTGGCTATCGCAACATCACGTTCGATGCGCTTGCCGAAACCTACGAAGTAGCGGCGAGTGCGTTGATCGAAGGCGGCGTCGACTTCCTGATGGTCGAGACCATCTTTGACACGCTCAACGCCAAGGCGGCTATCTTCGCGATCCGGCAGACCTTCGGGAAGACGGGCATCACCTTACCGGTGATGATATCCGGAACGATCACGGACGCATCCGGGCGCACTTTATCCGGCCAGACCACCGAGGCATTCTGGAACTCGGTACGTCACATCGATCCGTTCATAATCGGATTGAACTGCGCGCTTGGCGCGAAAGATCTGCGGCCGTATGTCGACGAGCTTTCGCGTGTCGCCGACACACGCGTCAGCGCACACCCGAATGCCGGCCTGCCGAACGAGTTCGGCGAGTACGACGAAACACCTGCGGACATGGCCGGAATCGTCGGCGAGTTCGCAACCAGTGGCCTGGTCAACATGGTTGGCGGCTGTTGCGGCACACGTCCCGAACACATCGCGGCGCTTCGGGAAGCGATCAGTGACGCGCCGCCGCGCAGCGTGCCGGACCTGCCCGTCCGTTGCCGGCTGTCGGGGCTCGAGCCCCTGAACATCGGCCCGGACAACCTGTTCATCAATGTCGGCGAGCGTTGCAACGTCACGGGCTCCGCAATCTTCAGGCGCCTGATCGAGGCGGACGACTACGCGACGGCCGTGCAAGTGGCGCGACAGCAGGTCGAGAACGGCGCACAGGTCATCGACGTCAACATGGACGAAGGCATGCTCGATTCAGAGCAGGCCATGGTGAGATTTTTGAATCTGATCGCATCCGAGCCCGACGTTGCGCGTTTGCCGATCATGATCGACTCGTCGAAATGGTCCGTGATCGAGGCAGGCTTGCGTTGCGTGCAGGGCAAGGCGATCGTCAACTCGATCAGTCTCAAGGAAGGCGAAGAGTCGTTCATCGAGCAGGCAAAACTCGTCCGCGACTACGGCGCTGCCGTCATCGTCATGGCCTTCGACGAGTCCGGTCAGGCGGACTCGGTGGGGCGCAAGGTGTCTATTTGCAGACGTTCCTACGAGATACTGACGGAGCAAGTCGGCCTCGATCCTGCAGACATCATCTTCGACCCCAACATTTTCGCGATCGCGACCGGTATCGAGGAACATTCCGCATACGGTGTGGCGTTCATCGAAGCGACACGCCAAATCAAGGCGCAGCTGCCGCACGTGATGATTTCAGGTGGCGTGAGTAATGTGTCTTTTTCCTTCCGCGGCAACAACGTTGTCCGCGAGGCCATACACTCCGTATTCCTGTATCACGCGATACGTGCCGGCATGGACATGGGAATCGTCAATGCAGGCCAGCTGGCGATCTACGAGGATTTACCGGCGGACCTGAGTGAGGCCGTCGAGGATGCAGTGCTCAATCGTCGCGACGATGCGACCGAGCGGCTGCTCGAAGTCGCCGAGCGTTATAAGGACCAGGAATCCGGCATCAAGGGCAAGGCCAAGAATCTTGCCTGGCGTGACTTGCCCGTCCAGGAGCGACTGGAGCATGCACTCGTCAACGGTATCGACGAGTTCGTCGTTGACGACACCGAGGAGGCCCGTCTGGCGGCGGACCGACCGATAGCTGTTATCGAGGGACCGCTAATGGCGGGCATGAACGTCGTCGGTGATCTGTTCGGCGACGGCAAGATGTTCCTGCCGCAGGTCGTCAAGTCTGCACGCGTCATGAAAAAGGCCGTCAATCACCTCGTGCCGTTCATCGAGGAGGAAAAGGACGGTGAGATCAGCTCCAACGGCAAGATCGTCATGGCCACGGTGAAGGGTGACGTGCACGACATTGGCAAGAATATCGTCGGCGTCGTCATGCAATGTAATAACTTCGAGGTCGTCGACCTCGGTGTCATGGTCAGTTGCGAGCATATCCTCGACGCGGCACGCCGAGAGCAGGCTCAGATGATCGGCCTGTCCGGACTGATCACACCCTCGCTCGACGAAATGGTGCATGTCGCTGCGGAGATGCAGCGACAGAACTTCGAATTGCCACTCCTGATCGGCGGAGCCACAACCTCGCCCGCACACACTGCCGTCAAGATCGAGCCGCAGTACGAGGGTCCGGTCATTTACGTCAAGGACGCCTCACGGTCCGTGGGCGTCGCACAGGCACTGATCGAACCGGTTTCCCGTGCGGCACTGGTCGACAAGACCCGCCGTGATAACGCCCGCCGGCGTGAGCAACATGCCGGCAAGAAGCGTCTTACGCCGCAACTGTCGCTGGACGAAGCACGCAGTCGCCGGCACCAGTGCGACTGGCAGGACTATCAACCGCCACAGCCAGCGTTTACCGGCAACCGCGTTTTCGACGACGTCGATCTCTCGACCCTCACCGATTACATTGACTGGATGCCGTTCTTCAACGCCTGGGAATTCCACGGTAAGTTTCCGGCAATCCTGAGCGATGCGACCGTGGGCGAGGCCGCAACGACCTTGCACAATGATGCGCTCACGATGCTCGATAAGATCATCAACGAACAATGGCTGCAGGCGCGGGCAGTGCTCGGCCTTTACCCCGCCAACTCGGTCGATCATGACGATCTCCTGGTGTTCGCCGATGACGGGCGAACTCAGACGCTCGAGCGCCTGTGCCACTTGCGGCAACAGCGCGCCAAGCCCGATGGCCATCCACAGAGTTGTCTCGCCGATTTCGTCGCACCGCGCGCGTCGGGGCTGAATGATTTCGTCGGTGGCTTCGCCGTCACGGCGGGTATTGGAATCGATGAGCATGTCGCACGCTTCGAAAAGGCGCATGACGATTACAGTGCGATTTTGCTGAAGGCCCTGGCCGATCGGCTTGCAGAGGCACTGGCCGAGTATTTTCATGAGCGCGTGCGAACGGAGCACTGGGCATACGCTCCCGGTGAGCAACTGTACAATGTCGACCTGATTGCTGAAAAATATCGCGGCATTCGTCCGGCGCCGGGCTACCCGGCCTGTCCGGACCACACCGAGAAAGCCAAGCTCTGGTCTTTGCTCGACGTCGAGGCAAGCATCGGATTGCAACTCACCGATTCCTATGCGATGTATCCGACGGCCGCGGTCAGCGGTTTCTACTTTTCCCATCCCGACGCCCGCTACTTCGCCGTCGGCAAGATCGACCGCGACCAGGTCGAGTCCTACGCGGAACGGAAAGGAATGAGTGTTGCAGAAGTCCAGAAGTGGCTATCCCCGAACCTCGGATACGACACGCGAGCTGCGGACGCTGCCTGAGTCTGCGACAGTTTCTCCGTTCAGCGCCAAAAAAAGGCCACGGGGAATGAACTCCATGGCCAATTGTTGAACAATTAGAACCTGGGGTGCTGTTGGAGGTATTTTTCATGTTTGGATTTTCGAAAAATCAACGCTAACTCGTTACGCATTGATCGATGGCTGTTCTTTTGCCGCTTCTTCAAGACTCGAAGCCTGGCAACCGCTGCGGTCGTTGGTGGGCATGTGAGAATCAACGGTGAACGAGCTGCTCCGGGCGATCGCGCGAGGTGCGGAGATCGAATCGACCTGGTTCGAGCGCGATTGTCGTACTCGCTTACGGTGACCGAGATACCGAGCCGTCGAGGTCCGGCGGCGGAGGCGCGAAGCTGCTACGTCGAAGACGAGGAAACGGTGCGTCAGAGGGAGTTGCAGACCACGGCGCTGCGACAGGATCGAATGTTGATGCCGAAAACAGACGGTCGGCCGGACAAGCATACGCGGCGCAAACTAAGAACGAGGCGAAGAAATTGAGCGAGATTGCGACAATGCTCCTTTTCACTACCTTGGCAGGGGCGTGCATTCTCGTAGGTGGCTTGGCGGCCTGGATCGAGCGCATTCGTCCTGCATGGCTGGAGAACGAACTCCGCCACAGCATCATCGCGTTTGGTGGCGGTGTATTGATTTCTGCCGTTGCATTGGTGCTGATTCCCGAAGGGAATCGACTGATCCCGTCCAAGGTGGGCGCTACCCTGATTCTTATGGCCGGAGGATTGGTTTTTTTTGTTGTCGAGCGCTTCCTGGGAATCCGCCGACGGGAGGCGCCCCAGTTTGTCGCGATGCTGCTCGACTATCTTCCCGAGTCTCTCGCCTTGGGCGGCATGTTCGCGATCGGAGCCGCATCGGCACCGATGCTGGCTATGCTGATCGGATTGCAGAACCTGCCTGAAGGGTTCAATGCCTACCGCGAACTGAACTCGTTACCCCACATCAAGCCAAGGAGCACATTGTTGCTCATGTGCGCATTGATCCCGTTAGGACCGTTGGTCGGGACCATTGGCTGGGTCTATGGGGCAGATCACACTGTATTCCTGGGCGGTACCATGCTGTTTGCCTCCGGGGGCATTTTGTACTTGCTGTTTCAGGATGTTGCTCCACAGTCTCATTTGGATCGACACTGGGCGCCCGCTTTGGGGGCTGTTTTCGGCTTTGGCATCGGCATGCTCGGGCAGCTACTTTTCGCTGGTGGTTAACCGGCAACCAGTCCCTGGCCTTGCGCGACGTTTAGACCGTGGCGGCAATCTCGAGCAATCGGCTAGCCGCCGTCGCGACGTCGCACCCGATGCTGATCAGGCCCGCATCATGTCCTCCCATAACGGCAATTTCACTGCTGGCGAAGTCAGTATCACGATAAAGGCGCCTGAACTCGTCCGCCATCTCCGGTGTGCCATAAGGCACATCGGGATCAGTCGTCGGTACTCGATCGCGAAGCTCTCGCCACAGAGTGTCACTGTGCACATATACGACGGCCTGAATCGCCGCGTGCAGCTCGTAGATCGCTGCGTGCGTCAGTGATTCGGAGATTGCCTCGACAGGCCCACGACAGCTGATCCGATTGTCACGGATATCGTAGTCCGTCACTTCGGCGTAGTGACTGCCAGTCAGGTTGGCCAGGTGCCCGGTCTGGGTACCGCTGATGATGAACAACGCTTCGGAGTCCGAGCGCATGCTGATATTGCCAAAGCCGACACCCGTATCCGGGTATTGGCCGATCAGTCCCGCATCGAACAATGGCCGCCGCCACTTGTTGAGTTCGCTTATTTCAGAATTTTCCAACGGCGGGCTCTTCGTCCACTCGCAGTTGAACTTGATGACGCCTTCATCGAACATCATTCGCGGCCGGCGAATTCGGGAAACAACTGCGCGAGACCGTCCTCGCTCGCGTCGCATATGCCGCGTTCGGTGATCAATCCGCTGACCAGGCGCGCAGGCGTTATATCGAAGGCGTAGTTCTTTATCGACGATCCGTCGGCAACCGTATTTACGTCGAGAACTTCGCCGCCCCTCAAACCTCGAACGTGCGATACCTCGCGCACGTCGCGCTCTTCAATCGGTACTTCGGTCAATCCATTAGAGACTGTCCAGTCGATCGTCGTCGAGGGCAACGCAACAAAGAAAGGCACGTCATTGTCTTTCGCGGCAAGTGCTTTCAGGTATGTGCCGATCTTGTTCGCCACATCACCGCTGCGCGTCGTTCTATCAGTACCGGTAATGCAAAGGTCGACCTGCCCCTGTTGCATCAGATGGCCGCCCGCATTGTCGACAATGAGCGTGTGAGGTACCTCGTTTCTGGCCAGCTCCCAGCAGGTCAACTGAGAGCCCTGGTTTCTTGGCCGCGTTTCGTCGACCCAGACATGAACATCGATGCCGCGTTGCCTCGCGATATAAACGGGGGCCGTCGCAGTACCCCAATTGACCGTGGCCAGCGCACCCGCATTGCAATGCGTCAGGACATTTACCGCTTCGCCGGATTTCTTGTTCGATATCTCCTCGATCAGTCTGCAGCCGTGCACGCCGATGTTCCAGCAGATTTCCATATCCTCGTCGCAAATGGACTGCGCCTCGTCGCGCAGCAAGGAAACAAGATCCTGCGCCTCGCCTGACTGTCGAATGACGCCCAACACTCTGTCCAGCGCCCAGCGCAAATTAACGGCGGTAGGGCGCGTCCCACCGAGTTCGATGGCCGCTTCCTCCACGAATCCGATCGGGTCTGCCGTGTTACTACCTTCGAGAATCGCAAGATAAAGGCTCCACGCCGCTGTTGCGCCGATCAAGGGTGCGCCTCGCACGAGCATTTCCCGGATCGCGTGTGCGCCTTCCCGATAGTCACCCAGGTCTCGAACGACGTATTCATGGGGAAGCTTCGTCTGGTCAATAATCTGAACGATTGTGGGGTCGTCAGGCTTGAGCCAGATAGTCCTGAAATTTTCGTTTTTTGAATTCATCACCGGATCCATTGTATCCCCGGCATCCGGCAATAAACGCCATTTCGCGACTATTGAAACCATTTGGCCGCTGGCAGCATCTACTACCTAGGTAAGCAGCTATTGGAGGAGCAGTATCATGCATCGACTACGACTGGCGTTCGCCCTGACGGTCCTCGCCGGCTATGCCGGAAACGTACAATCGGCGCCGATTTATGCGCCTCAGGCCGAAGTCATCGGCCACCTGGCGGCTGCCTTCGCCACACATGATCCGGCGCGGATCACCTTCGCATTTCGTGCAATGGGCGATTACGGTATGCCGGCAGCGGACATTGTTGAATCGTCGATTAATACCATGGGTTACCGCCTTCTCGAGAATGGCGAAATCGAGGCGGCCATCAAGGTCTTTGACCTAAATACCGAGACATTCCCTTTATCCGCGAACGCCTGGGATTCCCTCGCTGAGGCCATCATGACCAAAGGCGATCACGCAACGGCCATTCGGTACTACCGTGTATCGCTCAGACTCGACCCGGAAAGTAGCAATGCGGCGCGAATGATCGAGCGGATAATGGGCGAGAAGCAACTCAGTTACGCGAGCGGCCATACGAGCTGAGGTGTCGCGGCGCTGGGCGTAGACGGTGTGAGCGTTGCCGGCTAATCAGACCGGGTTGCACGCGGCGCAATCGGTACGCTTTGGAATCGTCACTGCCCGAAACTCGCCGCTGCCACCTTCATAAAGACGCAACACGCCCCGCGGTGAGTCGATCCTCGCCAGAAATTTGAGCGCCTCCACGGCCATCATCGTACCGATGAGGCCCGGCACGGGTGCAAGCACGCCGTTGCCGGCGCAGTTGCTTAACGATTCGTCGGCCTCAGTGTACAAACAGCGATAGCAGGGTGAGTCCGTGTAGTCGGGGCCGAACACGGCAAGTTGTCCCTCGAGCCGAATTGCAGATCCGGACACGAGGCAGCGGTTAGCCTTCACGCAGGTATCACTCACCTGGAATCGGGTCATGAAGTTGTCCGTGCCGTCGAGCACGACATCGGCCTGATCGACGGCTTTCGCGAGCGCCTCATCATCGAGCCGTTCCGCAATGGCCGTGATGCCGATCTCCGGGTTCTGTCTCAGGAGTTTTGCCGCTGCCTGCGTTGCCTTGGGCTTGCCGATATCGCCAGGGCCGAAAAGCACCTGGCGGCCGAGATTAGTGGCATCAACCGTGTCGAAGTCGCAAAGCAGGAGGTGGCCCACGCCACTCGAGGCGAGGTAAGCTGCTGACGCGCAGCCGATGCCCCCGACGCCGACCACCAGGGCCGTCGCCGCGGCAATGCGCGCCTGACCCTGTTCGCCCACCTGCGTCAGCGCCAGGTGGCGTGCGTCGCGGTGCAGGGAGGCGGAAGTCACGGTCTCAGTCGTCGGCGGTCACTTCGATGATCGTGACGGTTTTAAGAGGCACGTCCTGGTGGCCGCCGAAATCGCCGGTCCGCACAGCGGCGATCGTATCGACGGCATCCATGCCGTCCACGACTTCACCGAAGACGGCATAGCCGAAATCGCGGCCGCCGTGATCGAGGAAAGTATTGTCGTTCAGGTTGATGAAGAACTGCGCCGTCGCGCTGTTGACGTCCATCGTCCGGGCCATCGCCAGCGTCCCGCGGCGGTTGATCTCGCCGTTATCGGCTTCGTTCTTGATCGGCTCCCGCGTTTTCTTCGGTGACATGTCGTGCATCATGCCACCACCCTGGATCATGAAGTTCGGAATGACGCGGTGAAAAATCGTGTCCGTGAAGAATCCGTCCTCGATGTACTTGCGGAAATTCTCGCAGGTAATCGGCGCTTTCTCATCGAACAGCTCGACTTTGATGTCGCCCTGGCTGGTCTTGATCGTGATCATGATATCTCGCAAGTCAAAATGTGCGGCGCTTTGTAGCACAGACGCCGGGTTATTGCATGGGTCTGGTGGTCCAACAAGATTATATTGATGGACTGCTAGTCGCGACGCGCCACGGTAACACGGGGCAGGCCGCCATGATCCTTGTGGCAGGTGATGCCAGACCAGCCGTGCTCATGGAGCAACGTCCCGATTGCATCCTGTTGTTCCGCGCCGTGCTCGATCAGCAAGACGCCCTCGGGCGCAAGCAGCGAGCCGCAGTCGCGCGCGAGGATGCGAATCGCGTCAAGACCGTCGTCGCCCGCGACAAGGGCTGCCTGCGGCTCGCGGCGCAATGCATCCAATGCCGTGTCGCCGGCGCACACATAGGGCGGATTCGAGACGATGACATTGAAGGTCCTGCCGGCGACGGGCTCGGTCCAGTCACCGGCGAGGAATTCGATATCCGGAATCTCGAGCTGTCGCGCGTTTTGCTCTGCGACGGCGAGTGCGTCGGCGCTGATATCGGTCGCTGCGAGCCGGCAAAGAGAGCGTTCCCTCGCAATGACGAGCGCAATCGCGCCGCTGCCCGTGCCGAGGTCGAGCACCTGCCAGTCCGCGCCGCGTGGAATTTCGCGCAGTGCCAGATCCACGAGCAGCTCGGTTTCCGGGCGTGGCACAAGCGTTGCCGGCGTAACCATGAGTTCGAGCGACCAGAATTCTCTGGTTCCCGTTATATATGCCATCGGCTCGCCGTCGAGGCGTCGACCGAGCGCCTGTTCGAAACGTTCTGCGGCGAGTTCATCGAGCTCATCCTCCGGATGCGCAAACAGGTAGCTGCGGGGCATGTCGATGGCGCGCGCCAGCAGCAGCTCGGCATCGAGGCGCGCCGAATCGCTGACAGACTCCAGTCGTCGCGCGGCATCGTCGAGAATGGCGTCAATTCGCAGGGGGAGGGTCATGGTGGTGTTTTCCGAGGCTGGTTACCGGCCCTCGGCTTCGCGTACACTCGCTGCCAGTTTCCCTCGCAACTATACGTACATGACTGTCTATTCCAACATTCTCGACATGGTCGGCGACACGCCGATACTCGAACTCACCCATTTCGACACCGGGCCCTGCCGGCTGTTTCTGAAGCTCGAACTCATGAATCCTGGCGGTTCCATCAAGGATCGCATCGGTATTTCGATGATCGAGGAGGCCGAGAAACGCGGCGACATCAAGCCCGGGGACACGCTCGTCGAAGCGACCGCGGGTAACACCGGAATCGGGCTCGCGCTGGTGGCCGCGCAAAAGGGTTACAAGATGATCCTCGTGCTGCCGGACAAGATGAGCCAGGAGAAGATTTTCAACCTGCGCGCAATGGGCGCCGACGTGGTGCTGACGCGCTCCGATGTCGGCAAGGGGCATCCCGAGTACTACCAGGACCTCGGCAAGCGGATTGCCGAAGAGCAGGGTGCGTACTTCATCAATCAGTTCGGCAATCCCGATAATCCGCTCGCGCACGAGATGACGACGGCCCCGGAGATTTTCGAACAGATGGACGGCAAGCTCGACGCGATCGTACTGGGCGTCGGTTCCAGCGGCACGGTGGCGGGAATCGGCAAGTACTTTGCGGAACATGCACCCGATGTCGAGCTGATCCTGGCCGACCCCGTCGGTTCGGTACTCGCCGACTACATTAACAAGGGTAAGCTTGGCCAAGTTGGCAGCTGGCTTGTGGAGGGCATCGGCGAGGACTTCATCCCGTCGATCTCCGACTTCGGCCAGGTCACGAAGGCCTACGCCATCAGCGATACCGAGTCATTCAGGGCGGCACGCGCGCTTCTGAAAAAAGAAGGCGTGCTCGCCGGATCATCGTCAGGCACCTTGTTGGCCGCGGCCTTGAAATACTGCCACGAGCAGACCGAGGCGAAAAACGTCGTAACGCTCGCCTGTGATACGGGCAACAAGTACCTCTCCAAACTCTTCAACGATTTCTGGCTGGAAGATCAGGGATTTATTAAGCGTGAACAGCAGGGCGACCTGCGTGACCTCATCGGCCGGCCGCACGGCGAGCGCGCAACGATCACCGTAGGACCGACGGACGTTTTGACGACGGCGCACAACCGCTTGCGCAATGCCGGTTTTTCGCAGTTACCGGTCATGGAGGAAGGCAAGCTGGTCGGAATCGTCACCGAGGACGCAATCATCCAGCATGTCTTCGGCAAGCCCGAACTGATGAACGGGCCGGTCGCTGATGCGATGGAGTCGGCGTTTATCAAGCTCGATCACACGACGAGCGTCAACAATCTCGTTGCGATGTTGCACGTGCAGCCATATGCGGCGGTCATGGAGGGCGAAGAATTTCTCGGCCTGATTACGCGCTCTGACGTGCTTAACTTCCTGCGGCGGCAGATGTGAGAGGGCGATGAGCAAGAACGACAACAAGCACCGATTCGCAACCCGCGCGATTCATGCGGGCCAGCAGCCGGATCCGACGACCGGCGCGATCATGCCGCCGATCTATGCGACATCGACTTATGTGCAGGAAAGCCCCGGTGTGCACAAGGGCTACGAGTATTCGCGAACGCAGAATCCGACCCGCATGGCTTACGAGCGCTGCGTCGCTGACCTGGAGTCCGGTACATATGGATTCGCATTTGCCTCGGGCATGGCCGCAATCGGCACCATTCTCGAGCTCATCGATAGCGGCAGCCATGTGATCGCGATGGACGACCTGTACGGTGGCACGCGACGCCTGTTTTCCAGTGTGCGCGAGCGCAGCTCGGCACTCGAGTTCAGTTACGTCGATATGACCGATGCGGGCGAGGTCGAGGGCGCATTGCGCGACAACACGCGCATGATCTGGATCGAGAGCCCGAGCAATCCGTTGCTGAAGATCGTCGACTTCGCTGCGATCGTAGCAATTGCGGCCGACAGGAATATCCTGCTCGTCTGCGACAACACGTTTGCGACACCTTATCTACTGCGTCCCCTCGAGCTCGGCTGCCACATCGTGATGCACTCGGCGACCAAGTTTCTCAACGGTCACTCGGACATGGTCGGCGGTATCGCGGTAACGGCGGATGACGATCTCGCGGAACAGCTTGCGTATTTGCAGAATTCCATCGGCGCGGTCGCCGGTCCTTTCGACAGTTTCCTTGCCTTGCGCGGGCTGAAGACGCTCGATGTGCGTATGGAACGGCATTGTCGCAGCGCGGCCGCGATTGCCGAGTGGCTGGAAAAGGACCCACGCGTCGAGAGCGTGCTTTATCCCGGCCTCGAATCCCACCCGCAACACGCGCTCGCGAAAAAGCAGATGTCGGATGCCGGTGGCATTGTGACGTTTTTCATAAAGGGTGATCTCGACACCGCACGACGCTTCCTCGAGCGCTGTAAAGTATTCGCATTAGCGGAGAGCCTGGGCGGCGTGGAGAGCCTCGTCGATCACCCCGGCATCATGACGCACGCGTCCGTCCCCGAAGAAGAGCGTATCAAACTCGGAATCAGCGACCAGCTAATTCGCCTGTCCGTCGGTATCGAAGACGTCGATGATCTGATCGCCGACCTGAATCAGGCCCTGTCCTAGTTCGATATCGCGGCGAGTTGGTCGGCCTGGTGCTCGTTGACGAGCGGCTGCACGACCTGCTCGAGTCCGCCCTCGAGGATTTCATCGAGCTTGTAGAGGGTCAGGTTAATGCGGTGGTCGGTCACGCGACCCTGGGGAAAGTTATAGGTCCGGATGCGCTCCGAGCGGTCCCCCGAACCGACCAGCAGGCGTCGCCGCTCTGTTTGCTCAGACTGCTGCTCTGCGATTCTTGCGTCGAGTATTCGGGCTTGTAGTAGCGACATGGCGCGGGCTCGATTCTTGTGCTGCGAGCGCTCGTCCTGACATTCGACCACGATGCCCGTTGGCAGGTGCGTGAGGCGCACTGCAGAATCGGTCTTGTTGACGTGCTGACCGCCGGCGCCCGACGCCCGGTAGGTGTCGACACGAAGATCGGCGGGATTGATTTCCTCGGCCTCGACCTCGTCCACTTCCGGCAGCACGGCGACGGTGCATGCCGAGGTGTGAATCCGGCCTTGCGACTCGGTCGTCGGCACGCGTTGTACGCGATGTGCGCCGGATTCAAACTTCAACGCGGCGTAAATACCGGTTCCCGTCATGCGGCTGATAATTTCCTTGTAGCCGCCGTGCTCGCCTTCGCGCGCGCTCAGGATTTCGACGGTCCAGCCAAGGGATTCGGCGTACTTCGAGTACATGCGGAACAGGTCACCCGCGAAAATCGCAGCCTCGTCGCCGCCCGTGCCGGCCCGGATCTCGAGGAAAATATTGCTGTCGTCGTGCGGGTCAGGCGTAATCAGCGCCCGCTGCAGTTCGTGCATCAGGTCATCGCGGTGCGTCGTCAGCGTAGCGAGTTCCTCCTGCCCCATCTCGCGAACGGCCTCGTCAGCATCGTTGGCCATCTCTTCGGCTGCGGCGATGTCACCGCCAACGGACTCGAATTCGGAGAACAGCTTGACGATCGGCTCGACGCGCGAGTATTCCTTCGACAAATCGCGAAATTGGTTCTGATCACCAATGACGTCCGGGTCCGCGAGCAGCCCGGCGAGCTCCTCGAAGCGATCGCGCACGGCCTCTAGTTTGAAGCGGATCGATTCCTTCACGACAGGGCACTCATACGTCGTCGATGCCGAACAGCGCCCGTGCGGCGGCCACCAGCTCTTCGTCCGACGCTTCTCCGGCTTCGCGCAAGCGCACGCTCGGACTGTGCAACATCTTCTTCATCAATGCAGCGGTCGCGTACTCGAGTACTTCGCTGCTGTCCGCGCCCTGCGCGATGCGCCGCTGCGCCTGCGCCAGGACGTCCGCGCGCAGCAAGTTGGCATTCTCGCGAAGTGCCGTGATCAGCGGCGCGACCTGTTTGGCGCGCTCGATATTCAGGTAACGGGAAATCTCGTCGTCGAGGATGCGATTGGCGTCCACAGCTGCCGCCTCGCGATTACCCTGACCCTCGATCACAACCTTGTTGAGGTCGTCGATCGTGTAAAGATAGACGTCGCTCAGGCTGCTGACCTCGGCTTCGATATCGCGCGGCACCGCAATGTCGACGGCAAACATCGGCTTGCGCCGCCGCGCCTTGATCGCGGCTTCAACCTGGACAAGCGTAATGACGGTCTCCGGGCTTGCCGTTGAGCTGATCAGGATGTCGGCTTCGGGCAGCGTGCCCTCGAGTTCCGATAGCGGCAGCGCGAAGCCCCCGAACTGGGACGCCAGGCTTCGCGCGCGTTCGACATTGCGGTTGGCGACGAACAGGCGCCCGATATTCTTCCGCTTGAGGTGCTTCGCGACGAGCTCGACGGTTACGCCGGCACCGACCAGCAACGCCGTGTGCTTGGCGAAATCCGAGAAAAACTGCTGTGCAAGCGTCACGGCGGCGTAGGCCACCGATACCGGGCTGCTGCCGATCTCCGTATCGGTGCGCACCTTCTTCGCGACCGAAAAAGTATGCTGAAACAGCCGGCTGAGCTGTTTGCCCGCGGTTCCCGTGTCCTGTGCGTCGCGGTAGGCGTCCTTCAGCTGCCCGAGAATCTGCGGTTCGCCGAGCACCATCGAATCGAGGCCGCAGGCGACGCGGAAGATATGTCGGAGCGCCTCATCATCGTCGAGCTCGAACAAGGTGTCCGCGAACGAGGGGTCGAGGTTGTGCGCGTCGTGTAGCCAGTTCTGCAATCGCTTGCGGCCGGCGTCGTCCGCCATTACGTAAAACTCGGTGCGGTTGCAGGTCGACAGCAGCACGGCCTCGTCAACGCCCTCGAGCTCGCGCACGTGCTGCAGAGCGCGCCCGATTTCGTCGCCAGCGAACACGACCTGTTCGCGAATTTCGACAGGTGCCGTGTTATGGTTCAGCCCGAGTATTTTGAGCGGCATATAAGATTAGGGTTCAGCGCCGGTGCGGCACCGCAAGGAATTCGTCAAGTGAGTGGGTATCATAAGCGAACTGACGGCCCAGTTCCTTGTCTGTGTTACTCATAAACCGCAATATCGCGGCTGTGGCAGTGACGCAGCCTCGATAGGATGATCAGACAGACACCAATGCATCAACACCATCGATCGCTGTCCACCCTCGGGTTGGTGACGGCACTAGTACTTTTTGGCCAAATAGCGGCCGCTGACGAGGAGGCTCGCTCCGAGGCTGCCGCGCACCTGTTGCAGGCCGAGTTGGCGCTCCAGAGCAGCGAATACCTCACGGCGGCAGAGCAATACCGCAAGGCCGCGGAACTGAGTTCGAGCGTGGATGTTGCCCGCCAGGCGACACGTGTGGGCTACAGTTTCGGCTTCAACGAGGAGGCGCTGCGTTCGGCCAGACGCTGGCTCGAACTCGACGAGTCGAGCGATGAGGCGCTACTTTACGTCGCTCAGCTGCAGCTGCGCCTGGGTAAGCTGCGCGAGTCAAAACGAAATCTGGCCAAGCTCATCGAGCGTGGCGACGAGGACGCCGACAAGCGCTTGTTGTCGCTGGTGCAGGTGCTTTCGCAGGAAGATGCGGAGGATGCCGACAAGGTCGTGCGCTCGCTCGCCAAGCCTTACAAGGATTCCGCGTACGCGCAGTATGCGACGGCCGCGATGGCCATGCAGGCCGGTGACATGGAATATGCCGAGAAACACGCACTGCTGGCCATTGAACTGGAGCCGGAGTGGGTCAAGGCGAAACTGCTTTATGCGCGCACCATGTTGCTCGCGGGCCGGCAGGACGAAGCGATCGAATACACGGCGAGAATCATCGGCGACGACCCGGACCCGGACCCCGATGCGCGCATGGAACTGGCGTTGATGATGATGTCCGCCGGCCGCGACGACGACGCGCTGAGCCAGGTCAATCAGATCCTGCTGGAGCAGCCATCCCGCGCTGACGCCTTGCGGCTGATGGCGATTATCAATTTCCGCCTCGATCATCTCGACGCGGCCTGGGACGATTTCCAGGACCTGCTGGCGAGCGGCCGCTACACCATGGACGCGCTCTATTACCTGGCGCGCATCGCGGACTTTCGGAAGGAGCACGACCGCGCGATTCGCCTTTACACGCAGGTGAAGACCGGCCCCAACGCCGTGGTATCGCAACGACGTGCCGGTGCCCTGATCGCGTATGATCTGGACGACTCCGAGCGGGCGCTGCAGCAACTCGAGGAATTCGGCAACAATAGCCCGAATTACGCGATCGACATGATTCTCGCGCAGGCGCAGTTGCTGGCCTCGCTCGAACGTTACGACGAGGCGCTCGGGCACTACGATCAGTTCGTGGATTACCGTCCCGATGACGAAGGAGCGCTGCTCGGTCGTGCCGAGCTGCTGCTGCGTATGGACCGCCTTGACGAAGCACTCGTTCAGTATCGTGCGGTGGTGAAGCGCTGGCCCGACAGCCCGATGTCACTGAACGCGCTCGGCTACACGCTTGCGGATCGGACGGACGAGTACAAAGAGGCCGAGAAACTGATTCGCAAGGCGCTCAAGTACGATCCGGACAGCCCGGCGATTGTCGACAGCCTTGGCTGGGTCCTCTACAAGCTCGGCAATTACGACGACGCGCTGGTGGAACTGGAACGCGCCCAAGAGAAGCTCAACGATCCGGAAGTGGCCGCGCATATCGTCGAAGTGCTGCACGCGATGGGGCGGAGTGACGATGCACTTGTCGTGCTCGAGGCCGCAGAAAGCGAGGATCCCGACAGCGAGCTGCTGCACGATGTGCGAAAACGCGTATTCCCGGACTCAGACTAGCCAAAGGTTCACCGGCGCACTCCTGCTGTCGGTGCTGATACTGTCGTCCGGCTGTGCGACACGCGAAAGCCTCGAACTCCCCGACCTCGGCGACTGGAATAGTCGCCAGTACCTGCTCGGGCAGGTTGAGGACTGGGAATTCAACGGCCGTATTGGCGTAAGCGCCGGTGAAGAAGGCTTCAACGCCTCGCTGCGCTGGGCGCAGGACGGCGATGACTTCCAAGCGACGGTCAGCGGGCCGCTCGGCATCGGTACGGTTCGGCTGGAAGGCAACGGTCGCCGCGTCAAGCTGATCGACAAAGACGGCAACCGCACTGTGCTCGATGATGCCGAAGCCGATCTCTATTTTCGCTACGGCTGGACCATCCCCGTGCAGAGCCTGCGGTACTGGGCACTCGGTATTCCCGACCCCGCATCACCGGCGACAACCGAATTCGATGACCAGGGGCAGCTGCAAAGCCTCGGGCAGGGTGGCTGGAACGTGCGTATCACGCGCTACGGAAATGGTGGCGGTCAGTCGATGCCGACGAAGCTGACAGCCGTCAGCGAGGAAACCCGGGTGAAACTCGTCATCCACAAGTGGTTATTTTTTGACCAACCTGCGCCCTGACGGCGTCCGTCGTTGACACCTCTCTGACCTCCCCGCACAATTCGCGCACGGGCAATCAGTGCAACTGTTATTGGGGCGTAGCCAAGTGGTAAGGCAACGGGTTTTGATCCCGTGATTCGCAGGTTCGATCCCTGCCGCCCCAGCCATTAAAACAACAGAGGGGAGAGTCGTGGACCTGGCATCAATGGCGGTATTTACCGGGAACGCCCACCCGCAACTCGCCCATGATATCGCCCGCTACCTGCGAATCCCGCTTGCACGGGCTCAGGTCGGTCGTTTCTCTGACGGCGAAATAAACGTCGAAATCCTCGAGAACATCCGCGGTCGCGAGACGTTCATCATTCAGCCGACCTGCCCGCCGGCCTCCGAAAACCTGATGGAAATGCTGGTCATGGTTGACGCCGCCAGGCGCGCGTCGGCCGCTCGCATCACGACGGTCATCCCGTATTACGGGTTTGCGCGCCAGGACCGACGGCCGCGTTCGTCGCGCGTTCCCATTACGGCCAAGCTTGTCGCCAACCTCATTGCAACGGCCGGCGTCGACCGCGTCCTTACGGTCGATCTGCACGCGGACCAGATCCAGGGCTTTTTCGATATCGCTGTCGATAACGTCTATGCATCGCCCATTCTGCTCGGCGACGTCTGGAAGCACCGTTACCCGGACATGGTGGTTGTGTCGCCGGACGTCGGCGGTGTGGTCCGCGCGAGGGCGCTCGCGAAACGCCTCGACGACGCGGATCTCGTCATCATCGACAAGCGTCGCGACAGGGCGAATCAGTCCCAAGTGATGAACATCATTGGCGAGTGCGACGGCAAGACCTGCATCATGATGGACGATATGGTCGATACGGCCGGCACGCTGTGCCATGCCGCCGGGGCACTCAAGGACCATGGCGCTAAAGCTGTGCACGCGTACATTACGCATCCGGTACTGTCCGGACCGGCCGTGTCCCGCATCAGAGAATCGCAACTGGATACACTCGTGGTCACCGACACGATCCCTCTGAGCGAGGAAGCGCAGGCCTGCGACAAGATCCGTCAACTGTCGACGGCGGAGCTCCTGGCCGAGACGATGCGGCGCATATCCGATGAGGAATCGGTCAGCTCCCTCTACGTCGACTGAGCTGTTGGAGCGCTTCTCGAAGCGCGGCTGTGCCAGGGCCAATCGCGCTTCGAGAAGCGCTCCAACAGGCTGGCCACCACCGTGCAGTTAGGGTAAGATGCGCGCCGCTGTCCACACCGGTCGCAGGTCGGGCAGTTTCGA